>Ga0181349_1000140_pt1 | contig 29257 bp, 36 predicted proteins | sample Su13VDMM110SD_FD_130106 | JGI IMG/M metagenome (GOLD analysis project Ga0181349, IMG submission 130106) | Freshwater viral communities from Lake Michigan, USA - Su13.VD.MM110.S.D | ecosystem: Environmental > Aquatic > Freshwater > Lake | place: USA: Michigan | collected 2013-07-16 | reverse complement strand
TTGTTTTCATCACAGGATCTTCAACCCTAAAGACGTCTCTCATGGTCGGCTTCGGAATATCGCCGATACCATTAAGAGCTGCGATTAGACCTGCAAGCGTACCTGCTGCACCAGCCAAAGTTATTGGTGCTGCGCCTCTAAATCTTACGGGAGTCTTACCCGAGAATGAGCCTTTTCTCTTCGCATACGCTCGAACAATCGATAAAAGAAAATCAGGATCATCTGCAAGTTTTGCAATGTCTTCTCCCATCTCTGTTGCAATACGCCTGGCATCGCTTGCTGCAGCTCCTGTTGGATCAAGTGGATTAAAATCTTCTAACGGCCTCCCAGATGCTGCTGCTTGAGCTTCTTTTGCTGCAAGATCTGCTTCAAGCTGTGTTGCCTTAGTATTTAGATTAGCAATTGTGAATGGTGATCCTGATCCATTCATGTGATTAATCAATTCCTGTTTTGCGTTATATTCAGCAGGATTTGCGATATGTGAATCGGTCAAAGAATCTTTGACAGCAGACGAGAATTTTTTAGGACTGCCGCGTGAGCTTATCGTTAAAGAGCCGTCTGCTGCCCTTGTCAATGCTTTAAATCCGCCTGCTCCTACGTCAAATTCTCCATCTGACAGTTTCTTCATAGCGTCTTGTGGCGTAGAATTTAGCATTTTGCCTACAATAAGCTCGGCATCGTCTGCAAGTTTTGGCTTAATCTGAAAACCTCTGGCAATATCACCTAACGCTGTAAGCCTAGGCTTGCTTTCTTCGATGACAGACCCGACAGCTCTAAACGCCGCTAAAACACCATCCTGGATTGCGCTTAACATGAAGGGAATGTTATTATAATCTGCTTCATCTAGTGCAGCGGCAAGAAGAATAAGACCATAAGGCAATTCTGCATATTGGCTATCAAATTTTGCAACGTCAGAAATAACTATTTCAAGTTTATTATAGCTTTCACCTATTTCACCTTCTTCACTTCCTATTATTCCGAAGCCAATATCAGGATTCTCTAAAGCTTCAGCAGCACTAATTATGTCTGCTTGGTGACTCTTGATAAGCTCGATTGCCTCTTCAAGATGTGGAGATATCTCGTTTTGAGATTGTTTTGCTTCTGTTTGAAGTGTTCTATAAAACTCTGCATTTCTAATAAATTCACGTAAAATCGTTTCCATTGTTAACTTTTTCACAGTAACCTCTAAAGCTTTTATAAACGTAATTATATACTACCACGCAGGATATTTCTTAGAAAGGCCTTGAGGATCTAAAACTCCGCTGAGTGTAAGTCCCTTAAACTCAGCGTCAATTCTAGATTTTAGTTCTTCTCCCGTCACATCCTTAATGTCTTTATCTCCAGCCAATCTACGTATTTCTGAGTCTGTCAATGAAGAATCTGAGCCAAACAATGTCGTAGATATTGCATCTGCAATATTGACAAGAACATTAACACCGATAATATTAGTAATAATGTTCGCTACAGGTTGTTTGACTATTTTCTCTATACCTAGTGGGGTAGCAGTAAATATTATCAGTAATAACAAGTAATATAGTGCTAATTTGTTTTGTTTCTTGTGCAAAAAATAACCTATCAATATGATTCCAGGCACTATATCAGCAGCAACTGAGACTCCAAAGCCAATTGGTCCTAGAAATCCGACTATTGTTTGTACAAGTCCATACATGACACTATCATATGTGTAGTCTGCCACGCATGGAACAAGCCTATCAATAGCATTTTGTGACTTAAAAGTAAACACATCTTTCATTAAAGAAGCAAAGCTGCCTGCTGTAAGAGTGCATTTAAAGCTTTGAGATTTTTCTAGCGCATCTGCAGTAGCTTCATATACAGGTTCGTAAAGTGAATATGGGACAAATAGCTTGTATTTATCATAAAGCGCCTGTGATGCTGCTTGATTAGGCTTCATCGCGTAAAGACGGAGATCGCTTTCTAATCTTGGAAAGTCGGTGCCTAGCCTTTCGTGGGCTGACCATGATTCAAAATCTCTAATCGTATCAGTTGAAATTAAATTTCCCTTATTTTGGGATACGGGATCTTGAATTTTTGACTTTGAATAGACTCTTGCAATTATGATACCTGATCTTCCGTACTTTTCTCTTTGAAGTGGCACCTTGGCCACAATCCTAACATCAGGCGGTCCAAAGGATGTATATGATGCCAGTTGACCCAAATAAGATTCTACATTTTCATCTGTTATTGGTTTTCTCTCGGCTGCTAATAATCCTTTATAGGAATCTCCTGACATAGCTTTTTGAAGTGGAGATCCAGCTGCAGCGCCAGTAGAACTTCCAGGAGTAAAACTAGGTGAAGCAGCCCACCTTACAAAGTCATCAAATCCTGATTCATTTAGCGAAATTTTTCTTAAGTCGCCTTTCAGTGACTCTCGTATTAATTTCCTAACCAAAGTATCAGTGATAATAACTTTCATGATGTTCCTCTCTTCTAATTATTCACTTCATGTAATTATCTCGTGTGCCCATCAGCAATTCCTGTTGCAGCCCAGCTCTCAGGCTTCAGTTTGCAAGAGAAGCCTGCAGATTTTGCATAACCCGATAGTTGATCTGCCAACGTTTGAGACAGGTAACCTTTACGCGTGTTGACATCCAAGTGCACTTCAATATTCTCTGTTGGAAAGATCTGCGAGAGTTCTAGGGCGATCTCAATCGCGTCTTGCGCTTCTTGCATGATTCGGACTTGCGGAGGCGTCTTAAATCGCATCTTGACTTTTTGTGTCTTATAGAAGTAGCGCCCACCTTTTCTTGCAACTTCATTATAGAGACAGATCGTCTGTGCAAATGTGCAGCTATCACCCATGGCATTACTATCACAGCCGACGAAGATCTTTCCACCCTCGAGAATGTGATTCTCAATATCGGCGATCAGCATGTCACGAGACACCTTTTTTCCAATTCCAGACTTCCAATCTTCATCTATGTGCATATCTACCTCACAATCTGGATTACAGAAAGTGCAAGTCCAAAGATCGCATTTAAAAATGCATCATAAGGATTGCCCATAATTAAATTATAGACACAGAGGCCTGCATTTACAAGAATCCCCAGGTTAACTATAAACTTAGGAATTCTCATCTTCCCTGCACCGCGGCCTTGAATGCATCTGGAAAGAGATCCTTGTGTTTTCCGTAGAAGCGTCCCCAATCGGCATCCAGGATGTATGTGACTGCGTGATCAGTCTCAGAACGAACACCGCGGCCCACTGACTGCACGATAGTTTTGATTGTCTGCATAGGGTACCACCACGACCAGCGATGCATGCGCTTTTTAACAAGTTTGTCACCCAATGATGGATAAGGAACTTTGACAAGAACTTGAAACCGCGCGAGGTCGTCACGAAGGTCAATGCCTTCTGCCATGCTAGGTGAAACAAGAACTGTCGGCTCCTTGGAGGTGAGGTGTTTCTGGAGCGCTTCTTCGCGGTCTGTAGAGTCGTGAAAGATGAGTCGATTGGATCGGAGATTCTTCTTGATGAATTGCGCAACCTTGAAGGAGTGCGCGTGGATGATCCCTTTTTGCGTTTTGTGTTCCTTAAGGATCTCTCGGATCGCCTCCACCATCTTGGGCAGCGTATTGTCAATGTGCTCTGACGACATGTTTCCGATAGGAAAGACCATGATAGGTCGATTCTCAACTGGAAAGGGCGATTCTTTAGTAATAGAAACGCAATGGTCCGGTGTGATGCCAAGTGACTCTGCAAAAGTGGCAGGATTAATGATCGTTGCAGACATCATAAGTACACGTTCGCCTAACCTAAAGAGAGTCTGTTCCGCGAAAGGAGCAACGTCAATAGGCTTGAAAGTGATCTTGCCGCCGGAGCGCCCAACAGGTGGCAATTGTTCAAAGACCCAATTGTCAGGTGTATAGACCTGTAGAAATGTAGTCAGCTTGTCTGAATGTGATCTTAGTGCATCATGACGCTTAGACAGATCAGCGTATTCCTTCTCGTGTCCTTCGAGGCCCTTAAACTCCTCGACGTCACGAGCCATCTCCACAACAACACGGGCTACCTCGAGCTGGTAGGTCTCCTTTAGCCACTTCATGGCCTGTGCTGCTGTGTTCACCTCAGGCCACTCCAGCCCAAGACCATTTGCAATCCTGTCCGTGACCGTGATCTCAATGAACCGAGAAAGCTCTCCCTCGGCATTGTGTGCCTCGTCAATCACCAGAAGGTTGCGACGGCCGATCTTGTCTCCGTAGTTTGCTGCTGTCAGTGCATAGGAGAAGTTGGTGACAGACTCCGGCGACTCCAAGAAGTCCTTTCGCGCTTTCTTGTACACGCAGTTGAACATACATGCCTTGAAGAACTTAGAGGTCTTATCTGCGGCTTTGAGCATCTGCATGCCTTCAGAGCAGCTAACCTTCTTGAAGTGAGAGCATGCGTAGTTAGTTGCTGACTTGATCTCACGCATTGTGCCTGAGTTTCCACCAAAGTCATTGCAATACTGCTCCTGTAGGATCTTCTGCGTTGTAAGGAACCATGCACCCTTCTGCACATTGGGTGGAGCAAGAATGTTCGCTTCAAGATAACGCGCTACCGTGATGCCGATGGCAGATTTTCCAATGCCTGTCCCGAGGTCAGCAATTACAAAGCGCTTGTTGTCTTCAATAAATGATCGCAGGATGAAATTGATAGCCTCTTCCTGCTCCGGCCGCGGCTGACTGAAGGGGAAGAAAGCGATCCAATTAGCCCTATTAATGTTGCTCAAAGTGTCTCCTGCTTAACTGGGGTAAACCAGGTGGGTTTTTCGCTGTGTGCCCATCGAGCCATTCGAGCCTTGTGCACATTGTAGTAATTTCGATACGAGGCGACAGGATCGTCTGCAACCTTGACATCGTCTGGCATGCAGACGGCGAAGGGCGTGATGCCGACTGGATTCTCAATCGTTCCCTCGAAGGTGGGCGGGATGTGTCGATTCAACCAGCGATGATACTCGTGCGACTTGTGCACCTTTCCATACCTCCGGGTGTATTCATCGCAGAGCGCAAGCCCAAGTCGGCTGTGCCACATGTAATTACCCCAGACACGCTGTGTCCATTGTGTGCATGGGTGACCTACGTGAGTCATCTTCCACAGCGGACGTAGTCGAGGATCGACCTCAGCAGCTAGACGCTCCATGAACTCCTTGCGTTTTAGCCCGGTGTCGATCTTTAGCATCTTCTGCCAACCGAGCCAATGTGCTGTCGACAGCATTTGCCCGCTCTCAAGAATCATCTTGACAACGTGCTTATCACAGTGTGCCGCAGCGGCACGGACAGGATCCTTATCCAACACAAAGATATTCATGATTCCTCACGTGGTTTGTGAATTGGCGGTTGTACTCATAGAGAATTATATTGCCTGTTTGTGCAGTGTTCAAGCAGGCACCGATACCTGGCATTGGAATCATCACAACGTCAGAGTTGTGAATGATCTCTTCTGGAACACCCCAGTTCTCATTTCCTAGCACTATGCAAGTCTTTGCTTCAAAGTCGAACTCATAATCTTCAATCGAGATTGCTTTGTCATGGAGTTCTGCTGAAACAAGATTGACGTTATGATTCCTTGCATACTCAATAAGCTCATGAGGATTTGAGTGTGCGATGAGATCCACGTAATCAACCAAGCTGCCCGACGCGCTTTTTAGAAAGTTACGATCTGGAATTCGGCCAATTACGTGGACCTCTGTGCAACCAAAGCATGCTGCAGCTCTAATGATATAACCTAGATTCTCATCACACCCAAAGTTTACAGTTGCAATTGAGACCGGGTGTCTTTGTGCTTGCACAAGACGAGAATCATATCTGTCTCTACGACTCAGTTCCCGAAACGTTGGAAAATGCACTAGACACCTTCACTTCAAGAATTTCCCAATACTGGATGCCGTTAGGTGTGATAATTTCAACCTCATCACCTTCGGTTCGCCCCATGACTGCCTTGCCAAAGGCAGACTTGAAACAAATCTCAGTCTTTGAGGTGCTCTCTAGCTCACCGACAATCCGTATCCATCGACTTACGCCGGTTTCCACGTTCTTTAGACTGACGTCAGTGCCATAATCAACGCGACCCGTGAAGTCGATCTTCTCAATAACTTCTGAGTTCTTGATCAACTTGTCCAGTTCGGAGATCCTATTGTCATAGTTAGATTGGATCTGTCGGGCGTGCATCATGTCATCGTTGTCTTCGTTATTTGCGAACTCTCTTGCACGTTCGATCTCAGGAAGTGCCACATTCATCATCTCCTGTTGGTGCGCCTGAAGCTGGCGATTAAGTCGAAGATATGTTGCCTTTGAGATCTTGTTGTTCACGCGTTTTCCAGTACGTCAAGAATATTGTCGAGCTCATCACGATTATCAACGCTCTCACGAACCTTGATAATCCTCATTGCTGCCTTGAATGCCTTAATGTCGATCTTGCCCTTAAAATCCTCGAGAGCTGTCTTTCGATCTTCCTGCAGGAGCTTGATCTCGTTGTCGATGGACGTGATCTTCTCGACCAGGTCCTTAATGTCGTCTTGCATACTCATTAGAATTGCCTCCAGTGTGAGATTATTATACGCCAAAAACGTTCGTTTACACGGGTCACACCTTAAAGTAGTGTGCCTGTGGGTGGTGAATAACTATCGCGCAGGTTGAAAGCTCAGGATAGAGTTGCTCATCATCGTCCATCGAGACTCCAATCCGAAGCGCCTGAAGGAGTTTGAGCACCTTACGCTGGTCGGCCATGTCGGGCACGGCGGGGTAGCCCCAGGCGTAGCGACAGCCGCGATATTGTTTGTGGAACAGGTCCTTGATGTCACTTGAATCCTCATCGGCAATATTCCACTCGCGCCTAATCATGGCGTGCGTGTATTCTGCAACCGCCTCGGCAGTTTCTGCCCCGAGACCGTGAAGGTAGAGGTAGTCAGTGTACTTGTTATCGTCGAATAAGGCCTTTGTCTCATCAGAGACTTTTTCGCCTACAGTCACTGCCATTAACCCAACTATGTCTCCGCCTGGATTGATGTAGTCAACAATGCACAGGCCGTCACCTTCGCGTGTCTTCTGCCTTGGGAAGTCCAACTTTGTTCCATCATCGAATATGAGGCTGTCATTCTCTCTACGCACATGGAACGTGCCATAAGTCACACGAGGTGTTAAAATCTTGCGGGCTGAAGCATCTTTAATAAGTTCATTCAGCTTAGGTTTAGCAATTGTCCTAAGCTGATCGGCATGCTCTTCGAGTGTTAGGTTCTTGCGTAGGAACCCCCACTGGTGTTTAAATAAAACGTCCTTGTTGATGTAAGGAACGACAGCATTGAGTGGGATGTCAACGACACTGACGCCTAGGTTATGCGTAGGTGGTGTGACGCGTTGGATTTCCTCAATGTCGCGTTTGTCAACAGGAACAGGCCTGCTTTTTTGTCGAAGAATAGGCTGAGTAGTTTCTGAAGATTTGCCTAGGTCCTTCATGAACTGTAAACCTGCAAAAGCGTCTCTCGCATACTCGACCCTACGCCCGTAGGCTTCTGAACAATCTGACTCGACGTATCCTCGTGTGAGAGCAGCGCCTCCGAGGACCACAGGCATTGTGATACCTTGCCGCCGCATCTCCTCAAGGTTCTCACGCATGATGACTGTGCTCTTGACAAGGAGGCCACTCATCCCAATAGCATCTGCATTATGCTCTTTTGCTGCCTTTATGATCTGGTCAACAGGCTGCTTGATTCCTAGATTGATGACCTTGTATCCGTTGTTGCTTAGGATGATGTCCACCAGATTCTTGCCGATGTCGTGAACGTCTCCTCGGACTGTTGCCAACACCATGGTGCCTTTCGCTGGGCCTGCGTCTTTGTCCATCTTCGGTTCGAGATATGCAACTGCTGCCTTCATGGTCTCTGCTGATTGAAGTACAAATGGCAACTGCATCTGGCCTGAACCGAAGAGATCACCAACTGTCTTCATTCCTGCAAGTAGAATGTTATTGATGATTTCTAAGGGTGTGTGTGTCTCAAGAGCAAGATCAAGATCTGCCTCGAGGCCGTTTCGATTTCCATCGACGATCCTATTTTCAAGTCGTGCCTCGGGCGTTAGGTCTTCGCGGACTTCACGTTGTGCGACCTTTGCATCTGCAAACATTGTTAGGAAGATCTGGAGCGGATCGTGTCCTTCATAACGATGATCAAAGATTAGCTCTTCACATGCTGACTGCTGTTCCTGCGTTATCTTGTGTAATGGAAGAATCTTGTCGGCGTGAATGATAGCTGCCGTGAGACCGTTCTTCTTCGCTGCGTGCATGAAGACTGAATTCAAAACCTGTCGTGCGACAGGATTAAAGCCAAAGCTGATGTTTGAAAGCCCTAGGACGATTCCACACTCAGGTAGCTCCTCACTGATTTTCTTCATGCCTTGAAGTGTTGCGATAGCGAGTCGTCGATCGTCCTCCTGTCCTGTCGCCAGGGTGAAAGTAAGAGGATCGAATAGAATGTCAGCTGGGTGCAGGCCGTGACGATTGACTGCAAGATCATAGATCCGCTTTGCGACCTCGATCTTACGCGCCGCGGTCTTTGCCATTCCATCTTCATCAATTGTAAGTGCGATCACTCCAGCGCCGTATTGCTTACACAACCTGCAAATCTGGTCAAGCTTCTCCTCACCGTCCTCGAGGTTAATGGAGTTTACGATAGCCTTACCACCGATGCGTTTAAGTGCCGCTTCAATGACAGGTACTTCAGTCGAATCAACAACAATTGGACCTTGCGCTGCAGTATTTAACCGCGTGATAAGCTCAGACATGTCTGACTTTTCATCTTTACCGACGAATGCCGTACACACGTCAATTGCGTGGCTGCCTGTTTTAAGCTGCTCACGAGCCATCCCGACCATTCCATCCCAGTCTTGGGCGTCCAAAAGGCGTTTAAACTGACGTGATCCGTTTGCATTAGTGCGTTCTCCAATCGCAAGGATATCAGCATCCAGTTTTAGCGGTTGAGGATAATACAACGAAGATGCAGCAGGCTGGAATTCAATGGTCCTTGTGCGAGGCTTGAGGCTACTGATCCGCTTTGAGATCGCAGAGATGTGATCAGGGGTCGTTCCACAACAGCCACCTACTAGGCAAACTCCGTCTTCAAGGACAAATCTTGCATGCCACTCAGCAAGATCCTTGGGTGAAAGTGGGTAACATGTCTGCCCGTTTACAAGGTGGGGAAGCCCTGCGTTAGGTTGGACTGAGATCTTAGCAGGAGAGTTTCTTGAAAGCCAGCGAACGTGTGCAGCCATCTCCTGCGGTCCAGTCGCACAGTTGAGACCTATTACGTCAACGTCATAAGGATTAATGATGGTCGACATTGCAGAAATGTCTGTGCCGACAAGCATTGTCCCTGTTGTTTCGATAGTTGCCTGGACGATGATGGGAACACGCCGCCCGATCTCATTAAAAACGGCTTGAGTTGCTGCAACTGCGCACTTTGTTTGAAGAGGATCTTGACAGGTCTCGATAATAATCAGATCTACGCCGCCTGCCATCAGGCCTCTAACCTGAGACTTGTAACCCTCGAACATCGTGTCCCAAGTTATGTGCCCCAGTGATGGAAGTCTTGTTCCTGGCCCAATGCTGCCGGCAACAAAGCGAGGTCGAGCCGCAGTCTCAAAATCAACTGCGGCATTTCTAGCAATTTCTGCGGCAATCTTATTAATCTCATGCGTCTGATCGTGAAGACCAAACTCTGCTAGAACCCAAGGAGACGCGCCGAACGTATTAGTCTCTACAATGTCAGATCCTGCCTCAAAGTATCGCCTGTGGGTTGATTCAATCACATCAGGTCGCGTGAGGTTTAGGATCTCTGAGCAGTTTTCAAGACCGTCGTAGTCTGTGATAGGAAGATTGAAGGTATGGATCTGCGTTCCCATACCACCATCAAAAAGAAGGACGCGGTTTTCAAGCGCGTCCATGAAGAGTGACTTAGTTGTGGTATTTTGCATGTTCAATTATACTAGCTGTATTCCTCGTTTTCATCCTTGAAGACGAATTCCTGCAATTCAATACCATTTTCATCTACATACGTTCCCAAAGAGACCGCAGGATCCTGCTCCACGATCGTCTTCATTGCTGTTACTATATACAAAAAGTCCATGTAGTCTTCTACGTCTACTGCGACCGTGACATTTCCGAAGTGGAAATAGACCTGCTTTGTCTGCGGGTCGTAAGATGCACTTTCCATTTGGCCTCCTATAGCTACTTATCACGTAGGAGATCGTAGACACCCTCTTGGAAACGTGGATCTGCTGCAATGCGCCGGAGATCGGCTTCTGTGGGTGTCTGACCGTACGCCTCGCAGACTCCTCGCGCAATCTTGTCAAGTGCCTGGACGAGGACATGCCGGGCAGTTGAGTGATTCATCTTCTCACCGCGGGAGGTCATAGACTCGGCAATTTCTCGGTAGCCGAGGCCGCCGTCGAAGATGGAAGTGGTGGAGTAACCGTGAGAAGACTTGTGACCCTTGGGCATAGGCATGTTACTTGATCTCCGCAGTCTGAAGTGTGGTGGGGAAAGACGAATCGTTGTCAAGCTCAGAGACGCCAAATCGAAGACGTAGTACCTGCTCTTCTCGCGGAGTCAAGTCACTAAAGCACCGCTTAATTGCTGCATACACCTTCTCGTAATCAAGGAGCTCATCAGGTGAAGCCGACCGGTCATCTTCGATAGTCTCCGAGATCTTCTTGCCGGAATCTTCTCTGACCATCGAATCGAGCGAGATGAGGTTGCGCATGTTGTAACCCATCGTGATATCTTCGACCATGCGTTCAGAGACGTTAAGCATCTCTGCAATCTCAGAGGTCGTTGGCTTCTGGCCAAAATCATCCTCAAATTCTGTAACGAAGGTGTTGATCTTGTATGCCAGTGAAGACATATGTGCCGGGACACGAATGTCTGAGGCAGTGTCGGTGATGTGTCGACGAACTGCCTGCTTGATCCACCAACTCGCATATGTCGAGAACTTGAAGCCTCGGCGCCAGTCGAAACGATCGACTGCCTTGATGAGACCGATGTTAGACTCCTGGATCAGGTCCTCCATGTTGGCACCTGCCTTCTGGTACTTCTTGGCAATGCTGATTGCTAGGCGAAGGTTGGACTCAATCATCTTCTTTCGAGCCTCAAGATCCCCTGCCTCGATGCGCTTCGAGAGGTCGATCTCCTCCTGGTGAGTGAGAAGCTTGCGCTTTCCAACGTGCTTGAAGTATGTTTCCATCATGTCACTCATTTAACGTTCTCTCCTTGTGAGATCATCTTACACCACTTAAAATTCGTTGCACGAAAAAGGGGCCCACAGAAGCGGGCCCCTTAATTGAGATTAAATCCTTAACGAATCTCGATCTTGCGATGCTGCTCAGCAGTTCCTGACTTATATGGTAGATCCAAAGTCAGAATGCCGGAGTCATAGGTTGCCTCGATGCGATCCGCGTCAATAGTGCGCGGAAGAGACCAGGAACGCTTGACCGTTGCCGTTCCAAACTCGCGCCTTGTATAGTCCTGACGTGTATCAGGCCTAGAGGCACTAACTGTAAGAGTTCCGCTCGAGGTCTCAATATTAATATCAGACCTGCTAAATCCTGGAAGCTCAATCTCTAGAGCGATGCCCGATTTGCCTTGTGAGACATTAGCTCTAGGTTCAAAATAACTTGCATTACCGAAAAAATCACTGAAGATGTCATTTCTACGTGTGAGACTCACGTTTCCTCCTGTGCTTGTTTTAGACACTATTTTGTGTTTGAAAACTGCTTTGGTGAAAATTTATCGACTATTTTTCTCAAGCCAACGAGAGCGGGACACTCGAATGTCATACTCGCGCTGGACATAGCAGAAATCTTCTTCAAGCTTTGATGTATCAGCTTTGTTTCGCTTACCAGAACGAATCTTGTCCTGGATGAAATTTAGCATCTGCTCGATCTCGTGATTTTCTTTGATTGCGATGTCGTCCATAGTACCAATCTTCAATTTATTCTCCTTGCCGCTTGTGGCATCTTTATAATAAAACGAATATCGATTCTTTACAAACTCTATTTTATGATTCGAACTTTTTTCTTAAATTTTGTCTTCACATCAGCATTGATCTTTGCGAAGTCACCCTTGACACGCATGACCTGCGTGTATAGCTTTCCATTTATGACAACAGGAGCGTAGTCAAGCAATTGACCGTTTCTATGAAAATGATGCAAGACCTGCATCAGAAGCTCAGGTGTTTCTACAACAATCTTAATAAACATCAGATGACGATTGGTTGTCCTTTAAAGACTACGGGACGTCCTCCCAACTTGTCAACTTTGACAATATCAACACCCGGCAATGCCTTGATTGACTTGCACAGCTTGCTAAGATTGAAGTAGACTGAACCGGGGACAGGTAAGAACTTAACATAGATGTCTGCCACAGTTCCTGACGAAGTCGATCTCTCAACTCTGTCAGTCTGACCGACAACTGCGACGCTTGGTAGGACTCTAACTAGCGTCATCATATCAGGAACGTGAGCATCAAGTGACATGATGACTGAAAGTTCAACCTTCAACATTTTTGATGCTAAGTGTTTGTCTTCTCTTAGATTCTTTGACATTTCCACACTGTGTCAAAAACTAATTATCATGTAGCAGGTCAAGTGTCTTCGACCAGCGCACATCCTGCTGTTAGCATCATGCCTGCTGCCGATGACGAATTCTTCAATGCACATCTGACTACTCTTAGCGGGTCAATGATTTCCATTTCCATCATGTCACCGTATGTATCTGTGTATGCATTGTATCCAAATCTCTCGTCGCCTTCAATCACTTTGGCAAAAACAACGTCAGCAACACCGCCGCTATTTTGAACGATTTGCTTGAGTGGAGAATAGCATGCGTTCTTTACGACCTGAAATCCTGCATGAATTGCTGTCTGGTCGCCTGGCGGGAGCTTTAGGTTTCTTCCTGCTCTTGCCAAGGCAACGCCGCCACCTGGGAGGATGCCTTCTTTCATTGCAGCCTGAGTTGCGTGTAGAGCGTCATCAACTCTATCTCTGCGCTCTCTCAATTCTGATTCTGTAGCGCCTCCGACTCGGAGCACAGCAACACCGCCTGCAAGCATGCTTAGGCGGGCCTTTAGAAACGTGCGCTGGTCATCTTCGTGACATGTTTCAAGAAGCTGTCTAACTTCGGAAATGCGTGAATCTCTTGTTGACGTATTAGTCTTGCAACCAACAAGAACAGTCTCAGCACGTGAGATAAGCGCCCGGGTGCAAGAGCCAAGAGCATCAACATTAACAGAATTTAGCTGACTTATTTCTGAAGCGTGTATGACGTCAGTGCCTAATATGACTGAGAGGTCTTGCATAACTTCATAACGCTGTTCACCTAAGCCAGGAGATCTTATTGCGCAAACCTTAAGTGCGCCTCTCATCTTATTGACAACAAGGCCCTGCATCGCGTCACCATCGATGTCATCTGCGATAATGAGCAGGGTCCTCTGTGCGTTCAATACCTTTTCAAGGAATCCTGTGATCTCTTTTAACGAATCAATTCTTTTGTTGATGATTGCGACTACAGGTCGCTCAAGTTCACATACCATCTTGTCTTGGTTGGTGACAAAGTAAGGTGAGAGATATCCTCTCTCGATTCTCGCGCCATCGACAACAGTGAGACTACTTGCAAAACCTTTCGCTTCTTCAACAGTGACAACACCGTCAGCACCGACTGTCAAGATTGCATTTGAGATCAACTTACCTAACTCTTTCTCACCGTTTGCTGACACAGTTGCAACCTGCCTGATCTCATCATCTGACGTCACAGGCGTTGTCTGTGTAGACAAGTCAAAAACAAGCTGGTCTACAGCGAGATCAATGCCTTTCTTGACGTCTGTTGCTGAATAACCAGCAGCGACCATCTTGAGACCTTCGTTAAACATGGCCTGCGTCAGAACCGTGGCCGTTGTCGTTCCATCACCTGCCTCATCGGCAGTCCGAGATGCAGCTTCCTTAATCATCTGTGCACCAAGATTTGCAACTCGATCTTTCAGATTGATAGATCTTGCAACTGTTACACCATCCTTTGTGAGGATAGGGTGATTTCCTGGGTTCTCAATGACAACATTTCTCCCGCGAGGGCCCATCGTGACTTTTACAGCATCTGCAAGAACATTGACACCTCGTAAAAGTTTATCTCTAGTTTCAATGTCAAAGAGTACAATCTTATCAGTTTCTTCTTGCATCAGTCTCTTAACACCCTTTTGTTTGTGATATTTGTCTCATTAATGTTTGTAAGAACTCGCCGGTCACCCGTGACAACATCTTCTGCGACATAAATGTCTCCGATTACCTTAACGATCTCAGAATTTTTCACTAGTCCATTATTCCGTAAGACTTGGACTAAGTGTGTCTCTAGAATCTTTTCCATACTCATAATCTATTCCTGTTTGTTATCAAGTAAATTCTTGAAGGTTTTTGTGTAATTTCTCCACGCTGTGTCGTTAACCATGGCGAAGAACTTGAAGTCACGAAACAGTGTCCTTGCCATGTCAAGGTCAGGCTTGGGCCTAGACAGCTGGATTCCTGCATGTTCACCTGTCTTAAATTTTACCAGCTCAAGATTGCGTGTGTATTGTGGTCCGAGGACGGGATCATTCTTAACAGCCTCCAGGAGCACAGGATTTGCAAGGATCTTTTCGGCCTTCTTGTCTGTAATGTCTCCGACGCGCGCGATGTTGTCTGTCTTGTCACCACGAAGAGACTTCCAAATAACATAATTGTAAGGTGTGTGAGAAAGATATTCTTTTCTAACCGGGTTGTACAGGCGGATTCGTTGAGTCTCGTCCAAAAGCTGAATGAAGTCTGTGTCAGTTGACACGACAAAGCATTCATCGCTCGAATGAACATCTAGGCATAGAGAGCCGATTGTGTCATCACACTCAAGTTCAGGATGCTTTGCAAGAGTAATTGGAAAGTACTCAAGAGCCTGAAGGATGATCTTCTTTTGACGACGAAACTCTGCCATGTCTGCTGCCTGCTTTGTACCTTCCTCGATCACACGATTTGCCTTGTAATCACTATCTGCTGCAATCCTGTGAACAGGCATGCCTTCCAGGACAAGGTAGACAATGTCAGGCTTGATCTCAGCGATTAACGGTCGTAGACTCCTAAAGAAGTTGAAGACGATATGATAGTCGCCTGTTTGCATTCCGAATCGAGCACGATGCATGAGATTGTAGCCATCAAGTAGCGCGACACGCATTATTGTCTCCTAAGACTATTCTACCATGCCTTCGCTGTGTTGCTCGTAGTCGTCTTTTGTAAAGATTGATTTTGATACTTCATCTGCACGCATGACCATTTTCTGTATGTTCATCGTTGCATTTTCAATCATGAACGACCTAATTGCGTCTAATGATGTAAATGCTGTTGCATCAAGATCAGCAAGATTTGTTTGCGTTCTTGACTTATTTGGAAGCCTGACTGTGTAGGAAATACTTGTATCTGTATTCAGAGATTTCTTTGTTACTTGTTCGACGACCTGGACAGGAATGATCTTCATGTCATCCTGTATAAAGAGGTATAGAATTTGACCGATTTCATATTGCATAAAAGCACCCATGCAGTAAACATACTGCATGGGTGCCTATATTACATTTCTAATTGACTATTTTTTTCTTATCTAAAACCGGGTCCTAGAAAACCTCTTGTCACGTTCCCATTAGCCTTTGTAGGCTTGCGGTTGCCATAAAGCCAACGTGAACCGCTCTCCATCTCGTTGAGGATGTCCTCAATCTCTGTTCTGACTGTGCTGCGAACACGACTTTCATTGAGGCGTGTTTGACGCATGTCAACGAGAGCTTCCATAAGCTCTTCCTCGTCAACTTCATAAACCATGGACTCTTCATCTGCGTAGGCTGTCTCGTATGCTGCAGACTCAGTCTCATCTGCCTCTTCATACATCGCCATATCATCGTCCATGCCGCCGTCCATTCCGAACTCATCATCAAATCCAGAAGAAATCATGTCATACTCTTTAACAGGCTTCTTGCTAACATCTGTAGGAGCTGCAGCTGGCTTCGAGGTTGCCGTTGGTGCGGCTGGCTTCAAGGTTGCAGTCGGTGCTGCAGGTGCAGGAGCCGCGGAGCCAGGCTTGACAGGTGCTTTAGCAGGAGTGGCCTCTAAAGCCTCTCTCATCAGTCCAGAAGACTCTGACTTTCCAAGGCCAGCTAGGACTGCAATACGATCAACATTTAAATACATGTGAAGATCTCCACAATTCAGAACTAAATATACTTTAACTTCAGCTATTACCTAATTTAGTTCTAATATTTTCGGTAATATTTTTACCTTTAGATGCAGCAGACTTCACGGGTTCAAGACCTAGCGCGTTACGAACTGCATCAAAGATGTCGGGATTTAGATTTTCCTTCAAAATCGCCATATCTGCGTACTGGTGTAAGTCCCACTGGACAACAGGGAGGTCTTCGCCCTCGGGTCCTGGCTCAACTTCGCCCGTCTCTCTACTTTCAAATACAAACAAAATTTTTGGCATCTCTTCGCCGTCGGGGACCAAGATAAAAGGAATCTTGGAGGCCTGACCTGACTCGTCATCCTCATACATCAGCTCTGGAAACCACTTAGACATTTAAAAACTCCTGTCAAGATTATAACGTCAGATTTTAATTTGATTAATTTGACAGAATCTCTGATTGTTTGATGACTTCTTTTGCTTCTGGATTTGTTAGGCTATCAAGGAAAATTTGTCTGTATTCATCTTCAAAACTCTCGATAACACGTGTTGATGTGCTATCGCCATATTTTCCCTTCAACATGTCTATCGCATTGTTGACGTCAATTAGCATTTTTGAGCTCATGCCAATGAGTGCAATGCTGTCAATACACCCCTTGACATCATCGGGTTCGACGCCCTCAACGGGAGGATATGATAGAGAAATGCCCATGCTTGACATTACAGTAGGCATCTGATTATTAGCAAATCCATCATTAAGCCTACGAGACTGTAGCTGAAATTCAGATTTCAGTGCATCAACATTCTTTTGAACATCATCTTTATCATTAGGCCAATTGTTGAGATTAAGGATTGAGCTTGTTGCAGCTTCAATTGTAGAAAGTAGCTGATCTCCCGCACGTGAGAGTTCCTGATTTGACGTCTCAATTGACTTAATTTTTCTACCTTCAGCCTCGTCTGTTGACAAGGACGTGTAAAGCTCACTTAAGCCCCAAATTGAAGCAGCACCTAACAAGATTCTTCCGGGAAGACCTAGAAAGGGTGCAACAAGTCTAAGTACTGTTGCTGCTGTTCCAACTTTAGCGGCTGTAGATCCAGCTGCGCCGACTTTAGCGGCTGTAGATCCAGCTGCGCCGGCTGCGCTTGCCACTTTTCCTGTCTTACTTGAAGCTTGAATTTTGTCTTTAAGCTTTTGAAACCAGCTCTTTCTCATCTCGGGAAAAGGCTTACCGCCAAATAGACCAGAAGAGCTTCCTGACAAGGACCTTACATATGAGCTTTTGCTAACCCCTGGGACTCTTTCATATTGATCCCAGTCTGTAAGATATTCTCTAATGAGTTGGCGAACAAGCATGTCGCTCATGTCATTTGGCCTTTTGTTTTTCATATATCGTCCTCGGAGAGCAGTCCTAGACGCAGACCATGACGCCTGCTTCTGGCTCGAAGCGTCCTAATGCTCTCCATCGCCTTAGTTATCGTGAATCTCTCCTTTCTGTCAAATCTCCCAAGATGCTTACGAATACCATCAAGCTCATTCAAGATGCTTTCAAGCTCTTCAATGTACTTCATAGTACCATAATTCTCAGGAATTCTAGACATCAAGTATTCCGCAACAAAGAACGAATTTTTTGGCGATAAGACTCGGTCATGCCTTGCCCAACGCTGATGGGGAGTTTCTGCGGTGGTGCCGTGTTTTCTTCATCTTCTTCACCGGCTTCAGGCACAGGCTCAGCTTCGGGCTCTGTCTCGGACTCTTCAGGCTCAGCAGGCTCTTCGGCAGGCGCCTGCTGTGTCTTTTCCATAGTGACCTTAATCTTGTAATTGCTAGGATCCTTTGCCTGATCGCCTGGGATCACTCCTGTCATAACATCAGTAACTGATCTTAACATGACGATAAGCGCTGCGCACTCTGCAGAGTCAAGCTTGTCATAATATGCACGAAGCTGAGTGTCAACAGAACTGTCTCTTGTTGATCCTGCGCCTCGGAGAGAGTTTATAGCATCAACAAGCGATTCATACTTTGGAGAAATCTCAGATGCTGTCAGTGGTGCAGGTTTCTTGACCTTGGGCTCAGGTTCAGGTTCAGGCTCAGGAGCTTCAGTATTACTCGGCTCAGGAGGGTCTTCCTCACTCATAAAGCGCTGCTTGTCATGACCGATTTGCCTCATCATCTGAGTTTGACGCTCTTTTTCTGATGTGAGACCGCCTCGAGCTTGAGTGACGCTTTCTTCAGCAAGCACTTTTAAGAAATTGTGAAGCTCATTAGCGCTTTTAATCTTAAAAGTTTTCATCGGTTGTTATTCCACTTAATTCTATTCTGCCACTTTTCACGATATAATCTGTTATACACGCGAGCCGGTAGTTCTTCCTGGCCTTCCTGGTGTTCCTTGATTACATTCTTTTGTGCGTCTTCGCGCTCGCAGATGTCTTCCATAAATTTATCAAACTCAAATGTGTCGTTTTCCATGAGTCACCTAATGTTTAATTATTACGCTTCAAGTGAACCATCATCATGTCTTCAAATGACGTTTCGATTTTTATAGGTTCATAACCTAGACTATGAATCGTGCCCGATGCAATTGTCTTACCTTCAAAAATAACGTCAACTGCTAGACCCTTCTTTCCTATCATATCTAGCACATCTTGACGTGTAGCAAACACCATACAACGACAGCTTGAATCATCAATTACAAAAGAGAACAGGTCAAATTGCTTTATTTGATCTTTGTCAATTGATATTTTAATTACTGATAAATCACCAGTCAGTTGTCCAATCGAAACGATATCCTTCAGCGAGTCGCTCATCATTATTGTCATCTTCTTCTTGCTCCATGTCTTCGTCTTCACCTATTTCAGGTTCAACGTATGTTGCATCATCATAAACCTGGTCAGACATTTTTACCATTCTAATGTCTTGCTCTGTGACATCTTGTAGACTGTGTGTGTAAGTTGTCACAAGCACTGTATCGTACCCAATTTCTAGATCGGGATAGTGATTTATTTTGTTTGCATAAGATAGCAATCGACTAACAAAAAATACAAGTTGACTGTAGTCATCAAAATGATATCGTCGTGTCAACCTATTGGGTGATTTTTCTGTCACCCATTGGGTTTGCTTTGGTTTTATCGGCACAAATTGTGCTTCATTTAACGCGCTTCCTTGATTAAGGAAGTACAAGGTCTTCATACATTTTCCTTTTCACATGAACATTCGAATCAGGTTTCTTAGCTGCTTCTCTTCAAAGAGGGGTTCACCTTCTGGGAAGTCACTCATCTTCTTAGACGCAGTTAACTTATCAACAGAAGCTCCTGTCTTGACGCTCTTAAGTTGCGCAATTGTTTCATCAACTTCTTCCTGGTCGGCGCCGTCGACAGTCTCTCTGTACATTTCAAGTGCACGAATGACGTATGCTAAATTTTTAGGGTCGATTGACTTGAATATCTTACCACGCTCTCTACCTAACATCGTGCCAATTGATAGCTCAATTCCTGTCTTAAAGTCTTCAAGTAGATCTTCAACAGGTCCTGTAAGATTTCGTGCATTTAAAGCAATCTCTGCCGCTGTCGGTGGTGTTTGTGCCTTTAAAACTCTGGCGATAAGTTTGTCAATTTTTTCTTTATTATCTTTTGAAAATTTTTCCCACGTGTCTGTTGGAGGTACTTTATAACCTAGCATGCGCCCGAAACCTGCGGGCGAGCGCCCTGCTGCAGGTAATGTGAATTGCAGGGGAGAATCGTTATATTGCTTTTCGATAGCAGCTAGAATTCTTTTTGCCATTGAAGCCCTGTCACGATCATCTTTGTTAAGATCAAGTGACATAACATACTTGATGACTATCGCGTATATGATTGCTCTGCATAAGTGATTGAACGTAATCATATCTCTAAAGTTCTGGTCGAGCATTGACTTATCAAGCGGCATTCCAATCTTTTCTAGAATTTCAAGCGCCGCGCGATAAGGTGCAAGTGATTTACGCTTGTAGAGTTCATCTTCCTTTCTTATTTCTGTCAATGTACCGCTTTTTGCTTTTGCTTTATCGAGAATTTCAAGTTTCTCTGTCTTTAAGATATGGTAAAAGACATTTAGAATATCTCTGAACTCTGCCGTGTTGTTTACTATCGCTTTTTTGATTATGTCTTTCGCAAAATCTCTAAATTTTAGAATTCCTTCATCGCCGCCGAGATTTGAAAGAAACTGATCTGCAGTGACATCAAAACTTGTAAAGCCTAGCGCACCCCTGATTGGTGACGTAATGGTCTCATCATAAACTATCTGAATGAGATCGCCTGGGAATGCTGCACGCGGGGAAGCCATAATGGCACCCTCTGGTGTGACTGTGTAGTCACTTTCAACTTTAGAATCTTCATCTTCATCATCAAAGATTGGACCCAGGCCGCGGGCCATAACTTGGAGCTCTCGCTTAATGGGCTCAAATACTTCTTTTGGTAGCCGAGCAATTTTTTTGATAAACTCTATCTTTTTAAGATCGTCAAGATTATCAAACTGCTCTAATGTCATTGTTGCAGGATCGTATGTAGTGCCTTCAATGTCAATAGGACCAACTTTCTTTAGAAGCGCCATAAACTCATCGGGCTTTTCTTCCAACATGTCAGTTACGTCGCTTACAGCAAGATTGTATGCGCCTGTCTCAAGATAAGAGTTGCCGGTCGCGCGCGGACTCCGTGGCGTATTTTCAGTTGCCGCAGGCTCTGCTTCAGCAGCGCTAGGTGTAAATCTTTCTGCGTACATTGGGCCGACAGAATCTTCATACTGTGTGCCTGCCCAATATTGGCTGCCAAGAGAATTCAATACGCGTGTGTATGTTTCTTTGTCAAACTTGTTACGTGGGTCTGTGCCGATGTTGTGTACTGCAGTCGCGAAAGGTAAACCAGGATACTTGATTGTAATCTTAGTAGGCGTCTCGATAAATTGCATTGCATCTAGCGCATCCTGGAATGCATCTTCTAGCTCTCCCGCTGCGGTTGGAGATGGCACAAGGCCTTTAACCTTGATAATTGCATCTAGCAATTTTCCTGCGTCGCCTATCGCAAGTGAGCTAAGCGGGATCCACTCATCGTATTCTTTATAACGTTCTCGTTCAGCACTAACTACGGCATCGCTCGCTCCAGCCGCATCCTTCATTGCCTGCGCAGTTAAGTCTTTCACCGATGGTTCTTCGTATGACGAACCACGAGCCTCAGCAACTAAAATCTTTCTAACAAAATTGTCAATTGTCTTGCGGGTCTCATCGAGACTATGCGTATTGCTTGTTCGCTGCGGAGGCTCATCTTGATATGACTTTGTGAGCTTTTTCAAACCTTTATAGAAATTCTTAATGGACCTGCTATCAACATTTTGTGCAAGCTCCATTGCTGCCTTTCCAAGCTCTTCATTGCTTGCAGGCAAAAACTCAGGGTCATTGACTGGAACCCGATCTGTTGAAAGTTGCTGTGCCATCTGCGGCTGGGGCAAAATAGGTGGATCAGCCTTTTCGAGCTCATTAACGTTTCTTGAGTGATAGCTTCTTTCTTCACTGACCAAGCTATTGATAACATTCTCAAGGGCATTTTTCTTAACGACTATCTTCATATGACTGCCTCTTCACATTAAGTATCACAGAAAAAACGTCAATTCACTACGCCGTCATCGTCTTTTTGACGTTTTATTTTTAAATGTGCTTCTTTTCGTTTGCCTGACAACTCATCTACAATTGCAAGAATATCTTTAAGATTGCGTGCATGTGTGACTGCTAATAATGCAATTGTTTTTTGTTGATCTAAGATATGAGTTGCCAAAATTACATTTTGCTTTTGAAGATCTTCGATATTTTTAACAATATCACTAATACCTAAAAGGTCTTGTAAGAACTTTTTAAGATATGTGAGTATAATCACGTCTTTGCTCGACCGAGTGGGTTGTCCATCTCAATTGCATCAAAGATAGACTCAGCATCTACTGCTGAAAGCTGTCTAACTATCTTGTTTCGTTTTCTTAAAGCGACATCGTCTAAAATCTCAAGAGCATCTGGGTGTTCGGCGGCAATTAGCTGCGCAAATTCTTCAAATGCTTCCTGCATTGATACGCTTCTCTTGAAGCACTCGATCTTTACACCAGCATGTGCGTCTTTGGTAAGATTTATGTGGACAGACTTTTTTGTCTGGAAGCTGATGATTTGACTTGGCGTCTTTGGCTTTGCAGGTTTACCCTGCCGTGCCTTTGACTCCTGCGCCTGCTGCGATCGGGACATCTACAATCTCTTCTTCACCTTCGAGATTAAAATCGAACTGTGTTTCAAGTATATCGTGCATTTGGTCTACGTAATCCTTGCCATAGTTCTTTTCAAGAAAGTCGGATGCTCGATTAATAATCGCAGGCTCGATTCTCATAAGATTCTGGTAGTTCATAACAAGACGAACAACTTTCTTAGTAAACGCATCGATGTCAAGTGGCGGCTTCTTTGTAGCTGACTCGGGCTTCTTCTTTGTAGCTGTGCTGTCCTCAGGCGGTTCAGCCTCAGCTTCTCCTTCCGCGCCCGCCGACGCGTCTTCCTGTTCAAGAAGAAATCTTAATGTCCTGCGTCTAAGAGACTCCATCATGATTTCATCTTCACTTGACTTCTTAATCGACTCGGTCTCATATTTCAAAATGAAACTGTCGATCTGATCGTCAACAGAATTTAATGATTGCTTTGTCTTAGTAGACATATTGTCAAGACCAAAAAGCTCTGACTCTGCTGGGCCTTCGTGAAGTCTACGACGTTTCATTGATTTCCTCACTTTAAGACCTGTGCAAGTCTTTCTGCTTTCTTAACTCTATCGTTGATGACCTCCCAATTAAGTTCCTTCATCATCGCTTCTGTGTAAGTTTTTACGTCACGCAGGTAGTCCTTGTAATACGCGTGTTGCCAGACATCCATAACAATCACAGGAAAGCAACCGACAGGTACTTCGATGCTGTGAAGATCAATAACAGCATTCATGTATGTCTGTGTGAAAAGATTGTAGTAAGTTACTGCCCAACCACAACGAGATGACATGCAACATGCAATAAAGTCTGCCTGCCATTTATCAAAGTCGCCAAAGTCTCTTGAAAGACGCATGTAAGAAAGCGAATCCATCAAAATTTGACTTTGAACATCGCTTATGTTTGCAAAATAAAGCTCATGCAAATAAAGCGCATTCATATTGTAAGTTTCATCAATCTTGAGCGATCTAAACTCTGAATTGTTAGAGTTAGCGTTCTCTCGATCCGCTGTGTCGAGCTTTGCGCTAATCTTGTTAAAGTTCTCGACATAGCCTTCATAGAGCTCATTATGCGAGCGCTTGTTAGCACCGCTTAGAAACTCTGTTCCAAGTTGATATGTCTTGGGTTGCGCGACCAACGATTCATTTATCTTTTTATTATCAAGATTCAATGAAGATCGAACTATGTTTTTAATCTGCTTATTTGAAATCATTAAGCTCTCTCGTAGTTCTTAAAATCTGACATAGTAATACCTATAACGTTTCCGTCACCGCTTTCCAGCGACACAATAATGTCATTATGAGTAGGTTTGATAGATCGCACAGTATAGGCAAGTCCTGATTGAAGGTGCTTCAATTTCAAGCCAGGAGCGACGACAATTTCGCCACTATCGCCCATGACAGGCTCAATCTGTTTCTCAGTGGTAAAATTTCCGACTTTTTTGGCCTTGGCGCCAGGCTTTTTCTTTTGTGACTTTGCCTTTTCGACAAGACGTTTGATATCATTTTCCGTGTAGATCTTTGTCATGGTTACAACTCTATTATAGATATTTCCTGACTTTTATACCAGCATTACTAAGTATATCGAGACCTGACGTATCTCGGTACTCTTCATCATAAACTACCTCACTAATTCCTGCATTGACAATAGCTTTGGCACAAAGTCTGCAAGGTGAAAGTGTGATGTACATGACACGTTTCTTTAGGTTATTATAATCTAGCTTTATCAATGCATTCATCTCTGCATGTATAAAGCCTGATTCACCCGGTTCATTTGATTCTCTACAATTAGGGCCACCTGAGTGATCACCATTGTATCCTAGAGACAAGACCTGTGTGTTGTCACCGGTAACGACAATCGATCCTACTTTGAACTTTTCATCTGCAGATCGTCTTGACACTTCTCTGGCAATATTCATCCACACTTCATTCCAGTCGGGTCTCATTTCACACCTTGTCGAAAATGTCTTCTATGCTTGTTCCGGGTGAAAGGCTAAAACCTGCTGCTTTTCTGTGACCACCGCCACCGAACCGCTTAGCAACCTCGCTAACATCTGCGTCTTCATGGTGTGCCCGAAGAGACACCTTGACTTGACGAGATTCGTGGTCATAATACCAGATGACAGCAAAATCGCACTTTGGCGAGAGTGCATTGCCGATTTCAGACATCCAATGTGATGAATTGACAACAAGCACGTCCTGACTTGACATCTTTCTTGCTGAAGCATGCTTTGCAATCTTTGAGATTACAGTCTTCGAGTACGCAAGGATATATGCCCCGCGTTCTTGAGCATTGTCAACGGCAGAATCATCTAAAAACTTATCAAATTCTTCAAAGTCAAATGGAACCATATCAAATGCCGCAGCAAATTCTTTGCTGTAGGGCATCTCCCACTTCCAGAGATCACGGTCCTCGATGTATTTGATCATACGAGGCGCTTCTTTGCCCGGATGGAAGAACCTCCATGACAACATTGCACCGCTGTGATTCATGTCGAATCGTGTGCAAGAGACATCATGGAGTTCAACCATCGCAGTCTTGTGGTGATCAATGATTAGAAAGTTTTTTGCTTCCTTCATCAGGCGTTTTGTTGTTGCATTGTCATATGAAAAATCAAGTACAACAACATTCTTCCCAACTACATTTGGCGGTGGCTCTCCATATTTTGCTGCATGATACTCGGCTCGGTCGCCTAATAATTTCCATGCAGAATATGCAGCCCCGAATCCATCGGTACAATTGCCGTGATAAATGACAAAATTAACAGAGCTTGGTTCCATCATAACACCTAAATATTTTCCACTTCGACTTTTACGGTGTTGTGGTGGTGCCAGCATCTTGGTTCATAAAGCTCTGAGCCTCCGACAGCGATCTCCGCGAGGTCTGCAATTTTGCGCTGCGTATAATATGCATCTTCACCGCACACTAGACACACTGCAGCGCACTTCTCAATCCTAGTTGCCCAAGGCAACATTTTTTCAAGTTCAATGAAAATATTACATGTTGCAGACATTTCGATTGACGAGACGACAATTGTCACTCCCATTCTAAATAGCTTGATCAATGCGTCAGCCGATCCGTCAATCATAAAAGCTTCGTCAACTGCAACAACGTCAGGTGTTAACATTGAAGAGTGCCGCAGGATTTCGTCACCTGTGCTGACAACGATCGCAGTCATCTTACCACCATTGTGAGTCGATATTTCTTCAGGTGTATACCTACGATCAAGCTTGGGTTTGAATGCAACGACTGTCAGATTCTGATATCGAAATCTGTCAATTGCTGCAAGCAGTCTTGTCGTTTTAGACGACATCATTGGGCCACAGAAAATAGTGAATGTTGGTCTTGCAGACATATCAAACTCCTTTTAGATTCCACCAGACGAATGTTTTTTCGAGTCCTTCGGCGAGGCTCACTCTCGATTTAAATTGTAATAGGCTGTAGGCATTTTGCACGCTTGCGTAAACATGATCGACATCACCTAGACGTTTTGGTGCGTATTCGATCTGCAAATTATTAAAATTGTCTTTGAATGCAGACATGATCTGGCTATTGCTTGTCGATCTTCCTGTTCCGATATTAACAACATTACCTGCGAACTTGGATTTTGATGTTGCTGCAAGAATATTTGCATGGACAACATCGCCAACATAGATCATGTCTCTAGTTTGCGATCCGTCGCCGTCAAAACGCAATGAGGCACCACTTGAAACCTTGTCACACCACGCTGAAATTGCTGTTGAATAAGGTGAATCTCCGCGTTGACGTGGGCCGTACACGTTGAAGTAACGCAAAGAGACACAATCAAGCTCATAGATCTTTGCTGCCATCTGGAAGTAATCTTCAGCAGCACTCTTTTGCCAGCCGTAGGGCGATTCAGGACGTTTGAGATTGTCTTCTTCGACAGGCAATGTTTTAGGATTTCCATAGACAGCGCATGAGGAAGAAAACACAAGTCGGGTTTTCTTTGATGATCGCTGGATAGATTCAGCAAGAATAATTGTATTCTGGATGTTCTCCTCAGTAGTCACACTTGGATTTTCAACTGAATATGAGACGCGAGGATTCGCGGCTAGGTGAAATACTACATCGTACTTTCCGCGCATAATTCGAAGTATGACGCTTGGATTTGTGTAATCACCCTCAATAAAGAGCGCCTGATCGGGCGGTCTGTCACTTTCATGGTGTTCTGCGTAGACGTCTAGCAGATCGACGAATATGTGTCTAAGCTTGATACCTTCAAGATTTTCAAGGAAACCATTCGTCAGATTATCAACAATATCAACTGTGTGCCCAAGAGATACAAGCTCATGAGATAGATTTGAGCCAATAAAACCGGCGCCTCCGGTGACAAGACAATGCATTTTTACTCCACGATGTGCGCTGAACCTAGCGTAACTGTATAGTGAATTTTGTCAATGAACACACCTAGCTCAGATTTAACAACTCGTCCTAGATCACCAAGGAAGTGCAGATCATGCTTAAATGTTGATGCAACTTCAGAAGATCTGCACACAATGTTCATATGCACAATGTCGTCTCTGACAAGCGCTTGCAAGAAAGAAATGCAAGTGTCCTGAGTTAGAACGAACCTTCTTGAAAGATGCGTCTGGGGTTTTAAATACTCATTAAGCCCGTCCAGCTCATTTCTGATTTTCTTGATAAAGGCTAACTTCGTGTTGTTGTAGTATTCTACTTCTTTGTCATACTTAAGCAAATCATCATTGATCTGTGTGAAATCTTTGTCATCCCATGAAAAACGAAGATTAATCTGTTCATTTCGGCCTGCAGCGACATGAGACTCAATGGCATCCGTGAGCCTGTCGTAGGTCTTGTCCTCATAATCAAGGAGAAGTCTGCTAAGAGGTGCATAATCTCTAGTCACTGCCCGATAGACAATGACGTTTGGATAGTTTTTAATCTTTTCAACTTCTTTCTCAAAGATCTCATAGAGCCTGACGATTGTATCGATAGTTTGATATTCATCACCGCGATGTTTCAGGCGCTCAAGAATAACCCGGAGCGGCGGGAGAAAGACGACCATTACATTATTGAGATCGTTGAGCTCTTCTCGCAGAAGTCGCTGCCAGACTTCAGGATCTCGCCTGTATTGGATTGCGTAGCACAACATTGACAATGTGCTTCGATCGTGAATGTTCCAGCGAAATTTTGTGTGTCTGTGAATTTCACGATAAGCTGATGTTTTTCCGGCACAGTCAGGTCCTTCAAGTAGGACAGTCCTAAGATTAAAATTCAAATCACACCTCAATCCTTTTCATCTTGAATGATGCTGAGGAGGCACCCCAGCTTGGGTCAACTTCTACTTCTGCAAGCCACATTGTGAAGGGCATCGGTTCTTCTTTAAATTGGCTCCAAACTCTAATCTTTACCATGCTATTTGTATTATCGATTGCATGAATAAGTGTGAAGTCCTTGCCTTTCTTTGTCTGCTTCTTAATGATGTCCTGTGCGCAGAACCACACGATTCCCTTGTTGCCACCCTTGAGAGATGAGATCGGTGGAACGTTCGATTTCTCAATCTTGTGCATAATCTCGGGCGGAAAGACAAGATCCTCAGCGACATCTGACAGGATCTCGTATGCAAACTTAATCTTCTCGACACGAGACCAGTCCTGTAGGTCATTCAACTCATTGAGCATGTCTGCAACAAGATCGGGTTCTCTGCCGTGAGACTTGACCCACTTCTTAAGCGCCATCTTACCTAGACCTGTTGGACCTTTCTTAAGGTCATCATAACGACCGATGATGATCTCATGAAGCTGTCTGTGGTTTTTAACCCGGCCAGACGAGAAGTCCTCAAGAGAACCCAGGCCTTCAACACAGATTAGAGATTCAAAACAGCCCTTATTGAGCTTAGAATGACGCCACTCGCCTGATTCGTCAAAGAGTAGGTCACTAACTTCTTTGTAAGGCCTGTTCTGCATGATTTCATCAACTGCAGCGCTACCTAGACCCTTGACAGACGTTAGAGGCGGAACAAATGCCTGTAGCGCTTCAGAGAAAGTCCACTCAGTCCCTGAGTAGTTAATGTCAATCTGTGAAATCTTATAACCGATTGCTTTAATCTCATTGATTGCCTTTGCAAGCGCTTTAGGATTGCCTGTCTCAGATTGCAGAATCGTTGCTAACCACTCCTTCTCATAGTGTGTATGCAACCATCCCGCGTAGTAGGAGTCGATCGCGTAGGACACGGAGTGCGACTTGTTGAAGCCGTAGACCGAGAACGCCTCGATCGTGTCCCAGAGCGGGCCAGTCACCTTCTCAGGAACATTATGGAGACGCTGTGCACCTTCGATGAACTGCTTCCTTGCTGCCTCTTTCTCAGAAGACTTCTTGCCCAGAGTGTCCAGCGACTTCTTGACGAGCGTCTTACGGAGTTGGTCAGCCTCGCCAGGTGAGAACCCTGCCAGCTTTTGTGCCAGCATCATGAACTGTTCCTGGAAGACGACGTAACCGAATGTTGGGCCTAGAACATCCTGGATGACTGGGTGGTCATACTTGATCTTTGAGGCATCCCGCTTCGCCTGAACATAGAGCTTGTGGACGTTTGCCTTGAGAGGACCAGGTCGATAGATCGCCGTCAGTGCTGCAAGCTCGCCGATGTTTGTAGGCTTTGCCTCGAGGCAGAACTTACGTGCACCGTCAGCCGTGAACTGGAAGACACCGACGAATCGACCTTCGTGATAGACGTGTTTCCAGACCTGCTGATCATCCTGCTTGACTGTGCGGCAGTTGAGATGCTCATCGAAGAAGTCCTTGATCTGGCTGA
>Ga0181349_1000138_pt1 | contig 29337 bp, 16 predicted proteins | sample Su13VDMM110SD_FD_130106 | JGI IMG/M metagenome (GOLD analysis project Ga0181349, IMG submission 130106) | Freshwater viral communities from Lake Michigan, USA - Su13.VD.MM110.S.D | ecosystem: Environmental > Aquatic > Freshwater > Lake | place: USA: Michigan | collected 2013-07-16 | reverse complement strand
TAATAAATGTTGTATCTGTTTTATTACCATTTCAGAGGTTATTGATTTGTGACACTCAAACTGACGAGGAGTCCCCTTATGTTCCGGACACCAGTTCCAATCACCACGGTCAAATCTAAATTCTGATTTATTCCAACATCCATTACATACAGAATCATTTGTTATTCGAGTACAGTTTGATGTAAATTCGTGGTCAGATTCGGTAAAATTAGAAATCATAACAACATGTTTTCCTAACGCCCATGAAAGCCAAGACAATCCACTTGATAACCCAATAAAGAATTCACTATGGTGAATATAGTTCATAGTATTCTCTATTGATGTGTCTTTTAATTTTGTAACATTTTTATAATTTCCACCGTGTTTAGATATATTAATAATTTTATAACCTAATCCTGTTAAATAATCAATAAGTTCTTGCCATCCTTTTGGGTTATTCCATAGTTTTAATCCTGCGGTTGATTCATCGGCTATTGTAATATATTTCTCAACCATAGGTCTTGATTTAGGTACGAAGTCAAGAGTTGGTTTAATTTCTGTGTGTTCTAATTTTAAAAGATTTGTTATTGTTTTTTGTAATGGTATGGTGTTAGGGTAAAAAGGTTCCTTCGTTTCATTTTCAAACCATCCAATTCTATATAATGCAAATAGATTTTTAACAGTTGAACCAGGTTCAACAAATTCTAATTCGGGGTAAGATTTTTTAAATAACTTATTCCAAAAAGTTGATACAATAACAATACAATTATGTTGTTTTTTAAATTCTAAAACATATGGTATCCAAGCAATACTATCACCCAACGAACTAGATTCAAAAGAAATAAAAACTCGTCTATTTGTTAAATCAAGATTATACTCAAAAACAATGTTATTATCACAATAAACTTTAATGTACCAATTTGTGAAGTATTCTCTACTTACTTTAGTCCACATATTTGACGATAATTCCGATTGATGATGTAACCCATCACCATCATAAAATTCTACATTAAATTTTTTATCACTGTCACCTAATATTTCAAAAAAAGGTTGGTTAACAAAATGAAAATTATATTTAACATTTGGTTTTACATTTTGAGTGTTTGAGTTTATGTTTGTCATTGTTTTTTTTATATTATTAAAATTATTGATAAATAAATTTTTGGTTTCTTCGGAAGAATATTCTTTTTTAATTAGAGTGATAACTCTATACATATCAACCATTCTTTTACAAATAGTTGTCCAATCAAACTTGGTTCTATTATTTTGTGTTAAATCAACATATTTTTCGTATTGATTTATTATCTCTGATATTGATTCTGCAACTCTATCTGAGTTTCTTTCCGACACAATCATCCCATCTATTTTTTGAGAACCTTCATAAGTACCAACAACTGGTAGACCACAAGACACCGCTTCTAATAAAGTTAAATTTGGGTGACCAGCTTCTAATATTGACGGATGTAAAAATATTGAATGTGATTTATATAAATCTAAAATTTCGCCTTCACTTAAATTGGTTAATAATAGTGTTAAATTATCGTATTCTAATAAGTCAGGGTGATGTTGGAAAAACAATTTATTGTTTTCAGGTCCGGCGATAGTGATTGGAAGGTTTAATTTTTTTGCAGCTTCTATTGCGTATCTAAATCCTTTTCTATCGAACGATGCGTCTCCACCAATACCATTATTTGCAATACAAAGTAATTTATGTTCTTTTCTATATAAATTATCAACCTTAAAATAATCAACTTCCACCCCATGAGATAGATAAAATAATTTATCGGTATCTTCAAAGTAATCGACCAAATATTCCGCATGACAAAATGAAATTACAGATTTTTGTATAGCTTCTAAATTTTGACGATAGTTAAATGAATCTTTTCCGTAATGAACAACATGATGGTCGTGTAAAGAAAAGATATAAGGGACACCTCTTTCTGCGGCATCTAAAGCTAAATTTGCTATATGAATATGTATTATATCCGAATTATCTGTAGAAGCCTCATTTAAATATTTTATAGTACATTCGTGACCCAAAGAATTAAATTCATTATGGTAACACCATAATATTTTTTCGACGGCACCCCATCCATTAGGTGGAACTGGGATTACACCCGGAGTTACTTGTGTTATTCTCATTTTATCATTTTTTATTTCCCATTTATTTCTAAACAATCTTTCCATTGTTTGAGTATTATATTTATATTCTTCTTCAGACATTAAATTATGACTTTTAGACATTAAATGATACACCACCGAATTTTTGATAAGTGCGTGATTTATTCCGTGTTTTTGCAATGTTAAACCATAATCATTATCCTGATAATAGAATACAAATTGTTCGTCAAAACCATTTATTAAATCAAGAACTTCTTTCTTAACTAATATACACCAACCATATAATTCAACACAAGGTGTGTACCCTAAAAACACATTCCCTTCTTGAAATAACCCATCGTAATAATTTTGAACAAAGTCAGGTTCAAAAGGTGAAAATGATTTAATATTAGGGTTTAAAGAATACTCAATTAATACATTATTTAACCAATCTTCAGTAAATTTTAAATCATTGTTAATGATTAACACCCATTCATTATTACAATACGATAATCCAATGTTTAAAAATCTATTATAATTAAATTTTTCATTTGGTGTTATAACTTGTAAATTTGGGTAATCATAAATAAATTTAGAATCAATATTCGATTCCATTAATTTAATGTTAAATATGTATTTTCCTTTAGTTAATAAAAGAGTGTCTAATGTCTGCTTTGTTAATTCATAAAAACTTTCATCTTTGGTATTTGTTAAACAAATTACATTTATTTTCATTTTTAAAAAATTGTTGAATGTTCGTCTAAATCATCCCCAGGATTTGATGAATAGTAATAAGTTGCTAACGATTTTCTAAATTCTCCATCTGGGCAATTAAGAGGTGTTGGGTGTCCGTGCCAAGAATTTTTTGCGGTACCAAAAATAATAATTCTATTAAAAATAGGAAATACTTTCTTAATACATTTACCACCATCTTTTGGTCGGTTATCCCATAATTCTAATGCACCTTCCCATTCATCTTTCCAACCTTCATTTAAGTATAGAAGAACATTTAATCTTCTATATTTGGTGTTATCGAAAATTGCTCGACTAAAATCTACATGAACACCTAATCTACCTCCTTTAGGGATTAGATGAATTCCACCACCATTAAATTTATCGTCAACAATTAAATCATCAATACCTGTTAGTTCATATAAAAAATCAACAAACTCTTTTGAATTTAAATAAGTTAAAATTTTATGGACATTTCCATTTTGTTCATCAATATGTGAGATACCTATTTTTTTTTCCAACTCATTATCAAAGCTAGATATTTGACCTTTTATGGATTGTAGGTATTCCGGATTATTTATACTTTTTAAAATTTCATCCTCAAATAACCCATCAATAATATAATGTCTAAAAGGGGTTTCAAAAGTATATAAACTTTTGTTTTTTATAATATTTTCTAATTTTTTCTGTATCATTTTATTTTATTTTATTTTTTTATTCCCCAAAAATACAAATCACAAGTTTCTGGGTCATATTCAAAGTTAAAAGTCACAAAAGTATTATTAATTTCAATCGCTGAACGAATATCGTCTTCTGTTAAATTTTTATAATAGTTAGACCATTTTTCATCAATACCCCCTAAAAAGGGTGCGTCCGATGGGTTTGACCTTAAAGTCCCGTGTTCTGGTCTACCTGTTGAGGCGCATGTAAATACCATTAACCCCCCCGGTCTAAGAAGTTTTACCATATTTTGTAATGTTCTTGCGTAATACATATCGTGTTCAAAACATTCGGATGATGTTACAAAATCAAATAAAAATCCAGAATCATATAAATGACCTGGGCAAACAACATCAACATTTTGACCTTCCGCCAAGTCAACTCCAACATAATAAAATGGGTGGTTAAAAAAATGTTTATTATTTCCGTTAATATCTAACGAACCTATATCTAGTACTTTTACGTCGCTAAAATATTTAGGTAAATGTTGTTTTACTCTTTCGTAAAATTCTTGTTGTTTTTCGTGTGCCATAATTAATTAAATGTTAATATCCCTCTTTCTTTTATTGTGTCTAAACTATCTTCCGTTAAATGAATTTTTTTAATAAAATCAATAGTATCATCCCCATTAAAAACGGTAACTATAATCTCGCTACCCTCCAAAGATAATTCTTTATAATACCAATGTGAAGGAAGTATTTCATTTATTTCGGTAATACCATTAATTTCTATTAAAATTTTTTTAGGTTCATTAAAGTATGAATTATTTTCACAATATAAAATTGGTGTAATTGGGTTATTTGTGTTATATAATACCTCTAAAATAAACGATTCAATTCTAAAAAGATTAATCTCACTATCTTTAAAAAAATTAAAAGAATAATCAGGGATTATTAAAAAATTATCTTCAAACATATTTAATTTTATAAAAAAAGATTCTTCTAAAGTGTACCCCATTCCAAAATCAAACCATTCTTTTTCGTTAACTGGTAATTTAAAAATTTCGTTAAAATATTGTGGTGTTATCCCAAATAATTGCGTTTCATAAAGTGCTGTTACACCATCTCTAAATTCAAAATCTCCTTGTGTTGCTGTGGATGTTTTAAAAAAAATACATTTTTTATCGTTTAAAATCATTTCGTCTAATAATCTGTCAAATTTTAACGAATCTTCTTTAGTGAAAATATTATCGTTTTCAATGAAAAACACAAAATCATATTTTTGTATTTCAGAAAAAATAAATGAATTAGACATATTTTGACAAATAGGTAATGAATGTCTTTGATTATATATGTAAACACTAAAAAATGAATGCCACGCCCATCTATATGGGGATGACATAACACCATCTGAGCGTTGTTGAGGTGTTAATATTTGATTTTTATCGTAAATATAATAATTAACCAATGATTGGATTTCTTCTGACACTGGATAATGTGAGACTATCATTATATCATAATTCAAATGATTTATGGATAAAATTTCTTGTTTTAAAACATCTTCTTTTTTTTTAGTGTTAGGATAAGCCCCAATTACAAATAATTTTTTCATTATTTTATGAATGTTTTTAATTCTTTATCGATTAAAGAATATCCGTCTGATTGAGTTGTAATTCTATTTTTTAATATTCCCATATTTTTATTTAATTTCCGATTTTATTTTATAACTAATGAGTGGTTAAAAATATGTTATTGTACAACACGATTTTAATTTATCTATGTTCTCATCAGTTACTGATAAATCATATGTTTTAGTTAATGTGACTATTTTTAATTCAAACTTTGTTGGTGATAACTGATACACATACCACATATGTGGGTCAATAGTTATGTGATGTTTAATTTCATCGTTTACGATTATTTTAATTACGTCGCTCAATTCTGACAGAATAAAAAGTGTAAATGTATTTTTGTTAGAATCCCAAACAACACAATAATCTGTTGTAATTCTAGTAGATATTAAATCAATAGTTTCTTTACTATCCTGAAATAACGATATTTTACCTTCCGATTCGGCGAGATTCTTTATAACTAACGTTTCATCATCGTATTCAGAAAAATAATCAAAAAAAATAGTTTCTAAACACTCACCTGATTTTTCAATCCAATCTTGTTTGCTCATGATTGGTGACATTACTTTAAGATAAAAATCTAATTCTGTGTAAAAATATAAAGTTTGATATCCTTTAAATCGATTAAGAATTAAATCTTCAAAATACGCCTTCTTATTTAATGAAATTACTTTTTTTTCTAAATTTAACATATTCTCAATATCCTTATCAGATATTATTGAATCTCCCATGAAAAGATGTATAGAGTCATAACCAATTTGTTTTAAAAATTTAAAATTTTTATTATATTGATTTAACATTGTAATACTAACCTCAACCCAATTAATTGGTTTATAACTAACAAAAAATAAATCTGTCGCATAATTATGATTTATAAAAATATTAAAATTTTTATCATTCAATATCTCTTGAAATGTGATTAAATCATTTTCATTATTATATAATGAAAACTTTACAATTGACTGAATTCTTTCGTCAATAGGTGTTAATGATGTGTAGATAATGTCTTTTCCCGTTTTTTTTAGCTGATTAATACAATCAATAACTATTTTTACTTTTTTTTCCGTGTCCGCCCAATAATTAACAACTATACAATTTTTCATTATTTTATGAATGTTTTTAATTCTTTATCGATTAAAGAATATCCGTCTGATTGAGTTGTAATTCTATTTTTTAATATTCCCATATTTTTATTTGAAAAAATAATGTTAAAAAATGTGTCCATACAATCCCGTTTTTCGGTTCTTAATTTATTAATAAGATATTCTCTGGTTTTTATTGGGAACATTACACATTGTAAACCAATTATTTTATCGGTAATAAAAAGTAAATCTTGATTAGGTATTTCTCTAACTACATCAGATTGGTGCCATCCAAAATCTAATGTTTTGGTGTCCCCAAATGAGAAATAAGAAATGTCTTCATTGTTAATAATTTCACAAGACATATTAACTTTATCAACAAATTCTTCGATTGGGGATTCAATAATACAATCACCTTCACAAACAATTAAAAAATCTAAATCTTTATCAAATTCAGATATAACCCCTAATTTGAATGACTCAAAACACCCATAATGAGGTGGTGTTAAAGCGTTACCATAATCAGGGTCGTCAATGTTATAGTATTTTTCTAATCTAACATTGTGAGGTCTTAAACAATTATGTGTTGGTGGTAATGATGTGTAAGGTACGTTTTTGTGTAAAACATAATTAAACCCAAAGTTATTTAATCTTTGAACGGATTCTTTAGATAGTTTTTCATTTTCATTATTATTTGTTGTTTGTAAATGTAAAACTTTAATTTTATAAGTTGGTTTTTCAACTTTAGAAGTTAAAGATATATTGTCTACCCTATTTGTTTCATTAAAGAACCCGTTATTATAATATTGGTGGATTGTTTTATCATTTAATTCATAAGTTTCTGTTTTATGTAAATTATCTTCGTCATAAAATGAAATGATAATCTCTATAGGATTTCCATTGTATTCAATATGTTTATAATATTTTGCCCTATTTGAAAAATCATCCAATTTATGTTCGGAAATAATTATCGAATCTTTAAATATGTTTTCACCTAATTCATTAATTATTAACTCCAACCTACGGTTATCAATATTATAAGTGTAAAAGTAAAACACCCATTTATTTTTAGTTTCATTAACCGGTAAAATAGAATAATACTCTGAATTAGATGACACACCTAACCCTGAATTTGGTAAAATAGTTTTTTCATTATTATGTTCAATCCAAAGATTTTCTTTACCTTCTAATATTTTCATATAATAATTTTCCAAAAAATTATGACAATTTAATTCAGAACAATGATTATTAAAGGTTTCTTCATCATTAATATCTAAAAAAGTGTTTAAAAAATAACTAGTTTTAAATACCATAGATGTTGTTTCAATACCGTTATCCATATAAGATAAACAACAATTCCAAGTTGTTAATTTATTAAAATATTCCTCAATTAAAGGAATATCTAATTTGTTTAAGATAACATCATAAGTTACTATCATAAATTTTGTTGCACCAATAACTTTAGCAAATTTTGCACCATTCATAAAATTAATGTGAGCAGCTAAAGATTGATTTGATTTTGATAAACCATTGATGTTTATTTGAGCGTTATACAGGTCCGTATTATTGTAGAAGTGATTGTAAAATGAATGAGGTATCATTAAGTTATTTGAATCAAATACATAATAATCCGCCATCTCCTGTATTTCATTTGATACTGGATAATGTGAAACTAAAATAATTTTTCTACCTAATTTTTTAAAACTTTCAATACACCCAATCGTTAGGTTTTTGCGTTTAATGGTGTCGGGATATGTGCTAATGATAATAACTTCATCATCATTTATATATGACGTTAATTCATTATCAATCTCAATCCCTAAAATATTTAATAAGTTTTCAGAGTCTTGTTTTAAATCACCAGTTAAAAATGTGATAGATTCTTCGTTACTGTACTTATCACAATAAACCTCCAAATTATACATCATCATTGGTATCTTATACTCTAAAGCTTCTTTAATTGCTATAGGGTTTAACTCCTTATTATTTCGGTCACCTTTTGATGAAAAGAAAAATACATCGGATGCTTGAATAAAACTATCCACATCATTTCTCTCACCCCAAATAATGGCGTTTTTAGGTTTGTTAGTAATTAACGGTTCCCAATAATCTTTAAAGTTATCCGCTTGATTCCCAATAAAATGAAATTTAATTTTATAATTCTTTAAGTATTCGGAAATCTCAAAAAGATATTTTTGATTTTTTCTTGCCGTAAATAACCCAACATTAACAACATGTTTCCAATCGGAACTTAACTCTAATTTCTCTTGATTCTCTTTTTGATTTTTTAGTTTAACATCCACCGGATATTCAATTATCTCATATGGAATATCAAAGATAGAATATCTGAAAGCATTAAACGCACTTACGAATATGAATTTATCCGGGAAAAATCTTTTTGATGTCACAGGAAAACTAGAATCGTGAGTAGTTTCAAAAATAGTGTATCTACGGTCCCCCTTATATATTTCTTTTGTTATCTCATCGTCCATAAAAAATTCAGGAAATTCTTCCATACTGACAACATCAGGGTTAAAATCTCTTATAATGTTGAGAAGTTCCGATTTATTATCACCTAATGAGTGAAAATTATCTAATAACATATTTTCAATTTGATTTCGTTGAACCACATAGTTCCAAGCAACCAAAGAATATTCTACACATTTAATAATATAATCGTCTTTTAACAACTTTATTTTATTAAGAGTTACTTGTGGTGCTCCACCAGTACTTAAATGGGGGGTTATAATTAAAACTTTTTTCATAACTATAAAAATAATAAAACAAATATGTTTGTCAAGAAAAACAATTTAATTAAAAAAAGTTATAATTATATTTATCAATATGCAGTCAATAGAAATCACTAGTTTAGTGGGTAATCCACCCTTTAGTATCACAGTATGTGATATAACATACACTTATTGTTATTTTGTGATTAGTGGTGTGACATCTGCACCTATAACAATAACACCACCAACACAACTAAATGGGGTTAACAAATTATTGGTGGTTATAACCGATAGTAAAGGATGTAAAACAACGAATTACATCAATTGTTTTACACCTACACCAACACCAACATTAACTCCGACACCAACAATAACTCCGACAAATATTTCGTGTAATTGTATCACCTTTATTAATGTTGGAACCGGTAATTTAAATTTTGGTTATACTCAATGTAATGGAATTGTATTTACTGGTGTAATCCCTCAATCGGTAACTTTTTATTTTTGTGGTAAATTACCATTTGCTGATGAAAATGTTAACATATCAGTTTATGGTATTTGTATTGACAATAGTTGTCAACCAACCCCGACACCAACATTACCTCTTAACTGTGATTTTACCGGAAGTGTTGAATTAATACCGACACCAACACCTACTCAAACACCAACACCTACTCAAACACCAACACCTACTCAAACACCAACACCTACTCAAACACCAACACCTACTCAAACACCAACACCTACTCAAACACCAACACAAACTCCAACACAAACTTCAACACAAACACCAACACCAAGTGTTACTTCATCTCCATTGCCTCCAATTGTTGGTTTTTTCCAAGATTGTTGTGATACCGGGAACATATTTAAAATTGGCGCATTACCATCTGGTGTAGTGATAGGTAATGTATATGGTATAATTAGCAATGGATTCATAGGATGTGCAACATCAATATTAGAATCCCCATTTAATTCTCAATATTTAATAACATCATTAAACGAATATGTTGATTGTGAATCTTGTTTTAGTGGAGAACCAATTATTTGCCCAAGTCTAACTCCAACTGTAACACCAACTAATACAGAAACTCCAACACAAACCCCAACACAAACTCCAACACAAACCCCAACACAAACCCCAACACAAACCCCAACACAAACTCCAACACAAACTCCAACACAAACCCCAACACAAACCCCAACACAAACACAATCACCAACTATAGTTACTTCGGGATTAAGAATTTATTTAGACGCGGGTAATACAAGTTCATATCCGGGTTCAGGAACTACATGGACGAATTTAATTAGTGGTGGGATTAATGGAACACTTGTTAATTCACCAACTTTTAATTCTTTAAGTGGTAGTAGTATTGGATTTAATGGAATTAATCAATATGTAACATTTCCTTATAATATATCACTAACTAATAAAATCACTGTTGAAGTTTGGGTAAATTTAAACTCTACAACTCCTTTCGCTACGGGATGGATACTTGGAAGAGAAAGTTCTTATAGGCTTATATATGTAAATGGTTCATTTACATGGGTTTGTGCAACCACTAGTAACAACTGGTATTCAGGCCCAACAGTTGTTACTGCTACAGGAACACCAATAAATAATATTTATCAAGTAGTTGGAACATATGATGGAACACGTAACAGAATATATGTAAATGGAGTTTTGAAAAAAACAGGAGGTGAACTAAATGGAAATATTTTAAATAGTAATGTTAATGCATATAATTTATTTAAAAGTGGTGCAACTAATGTAGATAATGGAAAAGGAAAATTGTATTTGCATAGATTTTACGACATAGCGTTATCATCAACAGAAGTATTACAAAATTATGACGCAACAAAAGGAAGATTTGGATTATAAAAAATTAAAAAATTATGGCATATAAATTTACGATATCGACAAATAATTATAGCGGATATTTCGCAAATATAACCTATTATCCCTCAACTGGAGGTACAATAGGTTTAGGTTTTGTAATGTTACCTTATATATATTATACGGAATATTATTATGGTCAATATAGTATAGATATAATAGAATTTAATAAGACTTGTGTTTTAAATTATTTACCACCAACACCTACAACAACACCAACACCTACATTAACACCCACTAATACTCAAACACCAACACCAACACCAACTAATAATACTGTTGTATCAACTTGTGCTGTATTATATAATGATAGTGATGACAAAGTTTGGGCTTATAATGTTGTCACTGGTGATTCAACAGAGTTAACAATGCCAAGTCAGTATAGTGGTGGGTTTGATATCGCTCATACACCCAATAAACTTTGGGAACCTGGTGGAACAAGTTTTTATGAATATAATATAACATTATCACCATTTACCTCAACTTTTAATCGTGAAATAATTTACCCTTCCGGTTTTAGTTGTTCGGTAGGATTGGCGGCAATTTCGGATGATGTTATTTTGGCGGTAAATAACTCGACATCACCAATTGAGGTGGTCGAAATTAATATTTCAGGGGTTACGACGGGAATTATGACTACTAAATTTCCATTAATCTTGGATGGGATTGATAGAGGGTTATCAAACATTGTCAATTCTGGAATAACAGGTGATTTTTTTAAGACAACAACTGAAAAATTCTTAGCACTTAATTATGTAGATGTTGAAGAGGGGTTTGATATTATAAGACATTGTTATTTAACACAATGGGACTATTCAAATGGTGGGATAGAAGTTGATGTACCTTTATTATCACCAATTACTTGTAGTACTTATGGTATTTTTGAGAATAATGGAAATATTTACATAACTGATACTGTTAGTACGACTTCGACTAATATATATTTAATTAACACATCCTCCCCATACGGTTTAACATTAGTTGATAATGTTGTAAATAATATTGCCGGAGCGTCTCAAATACCTAGTTGTCTAACGGTTAATCTAAATAGTGTAGATGTTCCGACATTAGTCACCGCAACTATTGTAAATATTACTACTACATCCGCAACTAGTGGAGGTGTATCAATAAACGCAAACAATGGTACTATATCTGATAAGGGGGTTCAGTGGAGCGCAACCCAAAATTTTGCAATTATATTAGGTAGTATATCTAACGGAACAGGTACAGGTGATTTTAGTAGCAACCTTACGTCTCTTACTCCTAATAACACATATTGGATTAGAGCTTTTGCAACTAATGAAGCAGGAACAGGATATGGTTCTCCATTAAGTTTTATAACAGCACAAACGGTAGTACTTAATAATTTTGACTATATTATTGTAACATATCAATATAACCCTCCGACTGGGCTCGACTATGATTTGGATACACTTACTACTTTTAGGTATCCAACTAGTACATTGTCAGGTACCACATCAAGTAACACAACAGGATTTATAACAGGAACAGGTGTTGTCGGATGTGGAGCAAGTACTGTAATTCCTATTGGTAGAACTTTTAACAATTCTTATCTTTACTTTGGTGGGGATGATGCTGGTCAAACTGTTGATGGCGCTTTTGGAGAGTCGGTTGTTATAAACTTTAAAAATCTAGCTAATAGTGGACTTTTAACTTCAGATGATGTGATAGCGGAGTTATTTGCTGGATGGCATAGTGGACCAAGTGTGTATCCAATCTCCATAAAATATGAAACATTTATAGGTGGTACTATTTCGAGGTATATAACACCAGGTGGAGTAATAACAAATAGATTTATAAGTGATGGTACAGTTGTTGTTGCGGCGACAATTTCAGACCCAATAAATGTTATTCCAGGAAGTTGTACAACAGGTGTCAATACAAAAAGAAGAATGGCTTCAATTTCTTATAATGTAGTTACAGATGCTGCATCTATATCATTTTTATCATATCCATCACCGCCATATATACCGGCACCGTAACGCATAAAATATAACTGTAAATCATTAACATTTCTTATTTTTTTTATATTTATAAAATAACGAACAATAATCGTTTGAATAAGTCAAAAACTTAATAAATAAGAAATTAATAAAAAAAATAAAATGTCAATAATACAGAGTGGACTTATATTAAATTTAGACGCTGGAAAGACAAGTTCATATCCAGGTACAGGAACAATTTGGAAGGATTTATCAGTAAACAACAATAACGGAACACTGGTTAATGTACCAACATTTAATTCTGCGAATGGAGGAAGTATTGTGTTTGATGGAAATGATGATTATGTTTCAGTTAATGATAGTCCAACAATTAATGGAACATCACAAACAATAAGTCTTTGGTTTAAAAATACTGGAATATATACCACCGGCAATAAAGTATCCGAAATACTTGGAAAACATGATGCTAATGGTTCATATAGTGGATATGGAATAGTTTTATCAAATGGAACGGGTAATACATTATTAGGGTGTTATGTAAAAAACGCGTCTGTAAATTATGTTCCGCAATTTTCATCTAAAATTATTAGTTCATTAAATTGGTATAATGTTACAATCACATTTACAAGTGATTCTCAACTTACACTTTACTTAAATGGAAGTTTTGAGTCAAGTATATCAATTGGGACGTTAACAACCAGTAATCAACCTTTTAGAATAGGTCGAAGTAATGATTTATATTGGAATTCATATAGTGGTAACATAGGACAAATCTTAATATACAATAGAGCTTTATCCCCAACAGAAGTACTACAAAACTATGATACAACAAAAGGAAGATTAGACACAACAGCACAAATTGATTGTGTAATATCTGCAGAGGGTACTGAGGTATTCCCAAATTCCGCAACAACAAATTTTATAGTGTTAAATCAAAGTGTGTGTTCTGAAGGTGAAATAACTGACGGAATTACCACAGGTTCAACTATAACTAAAATAGGTAAAGATGGTGTTGATAAAATTATAATGACAGCAATACCTAGAAATGGGTCAACATTCAAAGGGTGGACACAAGATAAATCGAAAGCGGATTCTAATACTTATTATGGGTCTCCCACCACATTATCATATAATGCCACGATAAGCGATAACACCACTTGGTACGCACTATTTGATAAAGATTGTTCATATGTTGATGTCCCATTTTGTTTTAGCATCGATAAAAATAAATTATGTTTATCATGTGAAGAAGAAAAAACCGTTTATTTTGATAACAAGAACAACACATATATTAACAATGGTATAACTAACAACACATATTGGTACGGGAGTTCAACATTAGAAACCTTAATTACTTTTACATCGGTAAGCACAACAAATAGAGTCGGGTGGAGTTTCAGTACGTCATCTCAGGAATCGTCCGGTGGAGGTACTTTTCAAGAAAAGTATGTTTTCCCCTATGAAAATTCCATCGGATGTGATAGAGACCTTGTTACAAAACAAATTGCAATTAGGTGTCGACCAACAAATTTAACAACCCCTTATTTTGTTTTTTTATATAAAAATGATATAAAAATTAAAATATTTAAACAAACAGGAAATCAAGAATTTCAGATACCTGAATTAGAAATGAGGGGAAACCCTAATAATAAAGACAATGTTTATAAATTTAAATATGCGTCCTACAATAATCAACCCATCTCATTTACTCTCCTAACTTATACAACATGGGAACATTCCCTCTATGGTCCATTATGTAACGGGGGTTATACTTATTATGGGTCAGAAGTTTATACTCGAGCAACAACAACTAGTGTAATATCTCCCGATGGTTATTATACACAACTAATTAACGGTCAATATTCTAATTATAACATTATTTATCGTGTTTATGAAGGTCAGGTAATACAGGTTTTAGATTGTCGTTCAGATATTCTAGATTGCAATGGTTAATAAAATTAATAAAAAAATAATATAATATTCATGTCACAAATTCAATCACCAAAATACATTTTCGTAGAACCAGATTTTGATTCATCAATTCCAAAATTCGCGGAGGGACTAGATTTCTTTCCTAAAAATTTAAAATTTGCAACTAAAGTTATTCCAATAAGATTAGACAGTACTAAACACGGTATAGTAACAATCGACATTTATTATGAAGGAGATATAGATTACGGTTGTGTAACATTTAGTCAACCAAACGCTATCATGGTTTCTTCGTCCGATGTAACAGATAAGTTATTTGTAATAAATGAGGGTGTTGTAGCGGTTGTATGGGTATTTAACGATAATGGTGAGAAAAAAGGTCAAAGATATTATGTTATCGTAAATTCAAACCAATCTAAAGTGTCTGACATACTTCTTGTTAATATAGGTGTTGGTCAAACTATTAACCAAGAATCAAATATGGCTTCTGTATGGATAGGTTATAATTGTCCGAGTGAAATTTATAATTATACTGTAGGTCTTCATGTTTATTCACCTTATGACTCAATCTATTTCCCTAAATTAAAAACTAATTTATATTCTTTTATACCAATATCTCAATGGGCCGTCAATACTTTAGTTTGGTGTCACCCTCTTTTAAAAACACCAGCATTACCGTATTATTATGGTTATACCGATAAAGTATATAAAGTGGGCGGGGCATTTGATAGAGCGTTTGGTTCCACAATTTATTATAGAGTAGTTCAAAAAAAGATTATAACTTGGGGTGGAACATTTAATTCAGTAAAAACAACGGAGATAACAGACGGACCTAGGTCATATTATGGCCCTATTAAAGATGAATCACCAGCATGTGTCGTACCAAAAATGACCGATATTGGTAAAATTAAAGAAATATATTTAAAAACTAGTATATGTAAACCTTCTCGTTATCGTTATTACCTTGGGTATGACGATAATGTTAGAGATGACTCAAGTAAAAATATGTTTACAATACATAATTTTGCCAAAGAGGAGGATTACCCAATTCTTGGTTCTCTTCACGCATTAATGAAGTTAGGGTCATCTGTTGCAAATGGATACGACCCGACAAAAAGTGATTGGCGTTTAGTTTTGGGGTCGGCCAGCTTGTCCAAAATATTTATTTGGAAGAATGGTATAAACTATCTGGCAGCGATTAATGCCGTAGCCGTTGGGTTAGTGGTTTTATCTGAAATTGGTTTCGAATTTGCCGATAGAGTTATGGAAACTTTTTGGGATATTATATGGGGTGATGAGCCATTACGAACTAGAGACGTATTTGGGGGACAAGGCGATATGGCGATTTCGGACTTAATAGCTATTTTAATGTTAATCGCGTTTGTGGTACTTGTAATAATCGCAATATTTAAATTTTTTAAAAAACACACATATAATCTACAAGAAGATTGTAGAATGTATCTCCATAGATATACTACAACACCATATATTGAGTATAGTAGTAAATTAAGAACAAGAGACAATACACTTGTAACAAATGGGTTTTATTCTGATGGTATTTATTATTATGAGGTGTCTGGTATTGCACCTAATAATGGTCAGGTTTACAGAAAAACGCCATGTACTGGACAATTTTTTGACTACTGGGGTAACGTTGATTTTAGATATACACCCAGATACGATTATCAAGTGGGAACAATACCTGATGACCCAATATTAATCACAGATTTTTTAAAATTAATTGTGTTAATCTACACATCCGGTAAACCTGAACCAATATGTTTTAATACGATATATTATAGTCAACGACTGGAACAAAGTATTCCAAATAAGAGTTGTGCGTTAGAAATACCTATTCAATCAAAAGTTATAATACCCGAAAGTCAAGAATTTAGTTGTGTTAGTCAATTAGACGCCAATAATAAAGCCACAGTTTTATTAAACAGTTCTTACGAATATGCGAGACTAATTGGTAATTATACAGAGTCTATTGCGGATGTAAATATAGGGATTTTAGACTCAATTTATACAAATGTTTCGTGGAATGAAGATGGTACGTCTATTTTCCCCGCTAAATCTGAAGGTACCACTCTATTTTTTGATAATACAGATAGTTTAGGTTTAACCGTTGGTAAAACTATTTATGTTGATAGTTGTGGATGTCAAAAAGCTTTAAAAGGATATTATACGGGAGCACCTACCGGCGGTTTTGATGAAGAAAACCCATCAAAATTAGTTAATCAACCAATTAAAACATATCAAATAGAATCCGGAAAAATTAAATCTATAAGTAGTGAGGTTAAAACTAAATCACCTTACCCATCATATATTAGTAATTGGTTTTTATTTGATACTAATTCAGAGTCTTTAAATCTTTTACGTGAAGATATGGGTAATTCTAGAGTTTTTAACCCATTAACATTAGAAAATAATCCAAAATGTTATCAGGGTTTAATTAAAAAAACATCAACAACCAATTATTCAGGTGTTACGGATTTTTTAATATTATCAGGTGGTACTTATGTTCCTGCACCAGACGGGAATTATCTACCATTAATTGATTGGATTAGACATCAACCATTTTTATATAAAAAAAAGGTTGAGATAATGTTAAATATTTCTGAAAATTGTGATATATTAACTAATAGAGGATTTTATATTTCTGGTGTAAATAAATTAACAAATTCTGCAATACCAACATATAATTCTGTTAAATTAGAAGTCGTTGTTAAAAATACTAATAATTTCATTAAAACATTTACCGCAACAACTTCACCATCATTATTTAAAACATTAATACCTTTTGGTAACTTTTTTATTGGAACTACTATAAATGAAATGTATATTTCCAAAATAATAACACCAAATCCATTAAATAATTATTCATATTCAATTGGTAATTCTTCCGTATGTTTAACAGCTCCACCTATTATCTTAAGCTTTAAACATAGATTAGAACCAGATAATTTTACACCAGCAATTGAAAATAGGTACGGATTTGTGTTTAATGATAGTAAAGATTCTATTTCATTCTCACCATATGGTGAATTTAGTACAGACACCTATGGTATAAGAACAGCCGGTTTGCAAATAAAATCTGCAACAGGAGGTGTCCCAATTACATTAATAATATATAAAAATAATGTTCGTTTTTATAGTTTAACGTCATCAACTGTGACAAATGATTGGTCCCCAATTAGGATTTTATTATCCGGAGTTAATAATGACCCTAACGATATTTATACATTTGGTGTTGAACTTAGTAAATCAATAACTTATACAGCTAGACTTGTATTATCCATTCAACATAGTTATACAGATACTTCAGGACAATACTTAACTAACCAAAACCATCAATTCTACATTGTCCAACAAATACCAATTCCATTAAGCTCTGACGTAAGATATGGTTATTCAATTGACACAACAAATAGTGGGGCTAATTCAAAATACGCATCTTTTATTTTTAAAAATTATGGTACATCCATATTACAAAACGATTCTAGATTCGTTACGTTATGGTCCAATAGTTCAACATCTGTTATAGGTGCAACATTATATATAGGTCAAAATGGTTCTGAAGTATTTAATGGAAATTCTCTATGGTATCAAAATTACGGAGTCACCAACCCATTGGTATTTAAAATAGGTTCCAATGGTATAATTTTAGACATCCAAACTTCTTTTTATGAAAACCCTAATGTCCTTCCGACCGCACCCACTAGTTTTACAGGAACAAAGGTTGGAACCGGAATTGGTAGATATTTTGATTTTTCTTGGAACGCTTCAACCGACAATGACATGATTCATCACTACATCATATCTTACACTGAAGCCGGAACCTTTACCAAAACAATATATCACTTAGTACCAGCACGTGGAACTGTACCAACACTAGTTGGAAATACTTATACAGTACGAATCAACACTTGGGGATACCATTATGGGGCACCTATGAGTTGGTCAGTAAAATCTATCGATGTATCGGGTAATGAGTCTGCGGATTCAAACTCATATTTTGATTCTAATGGTGGTGTTTGGTAACAATAATAACAAAATAAAAAAAAAGATTAAATAAAATGAAACAATTTGATATAAGATTAACCAATGACCTATCAGGCGTTGATGGTAGTTATACTATTTATTATTATATAGGTGCTGTAAAATATGTCGCTAAAAAATACAATCCAGCGGGTGTTGCAACATTACCGGCAACAAATTTATCATATTCAGAATTAACAAATGGTTCCGCAGTTAAGGTTGAGGTTCCCGATACCATAACAAAGTTTGTTATTGAAAAAGTAAATTTATACGATAAATCGCAATTAACATTTACAAATTATTATAAAAGTCCGACTTCTATAGGTAACGATAATGGTTTTACTTTTGACAATGTTAATGATAGTTTTTCATTTGGTACAGGAAATACACACCGTCTTAGAGAAGTTGCGTTAGATATTAGTGTTTGGTCAAATAAGTCATTTACATTTAAAATACATTTGTTTAAAAATGGTGTTGAAATTATTTCCTCGTCTAAAACAATTGTTGTAACAGCCTCTATTAACCCATTAGGGTATCCGACAGTTAAATCAACAAATGATTCAGGTAATACTTCCAACGTACCCATAAATAATTATAAACATTGGTTTCTCCAATCCAACCCGATTGATAAAAACGATGCTGCTAGCGGATGGTATGCCGATACCACATGGGTGTGTTGTACAGCAATCGGTGACAAATACCCAATTTGGGGTCATGATTTAATAAACGATAGCGATACGATATCCCCAACAGATGGGTCTTTTGTAAACCCTCTTGATGTTTATACTTTTAAAATATCATCAACATCATCTTTTGAATATAGTAGTACATTATCTTTTAAAACATTACTATATGGTCGATATTCAACTCCGGATTTAAATCAATATACCACAACGTATATTGCGGATAATGGAGCATCACCTAGAAAACAATATTTAGAATCAACTCCCGTCTCTTTTGAATATGGAGGTGAGTGTTCAACTATTTGGGTTGTTTCTCCAACACCTACACCAACACCAACTAAAACCCCAACACAAACCCCAACACCAACTAAAACACCAACTAAAACACCAACACCAACTAGAACACAAACACCAACTATAACACAAACACCAACACCAACTAAAACACAAACTCCAACTAGAACACAAACCCCAACACAAACACAAACACCAACGCAAACTAAAACACCAACACAAACACCAACACAAACTAGAACACAAACACCAACACAAACACAAACACCAACACAAACTAGAACACAAACCCCAACACAAACACAAACCCCAACACCAACTAAAACACCAACGGTAACACCGACACAAACTAAAACACCTACCCAAACCCCTACCCAAACCCCTACCCAAACTCCAACTGTAACTCCAACACCCGGATTATCCCCAAGTTCAACACCAACTAACACCCCAACTAAAACACCCACAGTAACCCCAAACGCTTCCCCAACACCAACTAAAACACCAACACAAACTCCAACACAAACTAGAACACAAACACCAACTAACACTCAAACCCCAACACAAACTAGAACACAAACACCAACTAACACTCCAACTAGAACACAAACTTCAACACCAACACAAACACCAACACAAACTAGAACACAAACACCAACTAACACTCCAACTAGAACAGAAACTCCAACACAAACACCAACTAGAACACAAACTTCAACACCAACACAAACACCAACACAAACACCAACACCTACCCAAACACAAACTCCAACTAAAACCCCAACCCAAACACCTACCCAAACTCAAACCCCAACTAAAACACCAACAAACACCCCAACACCCACATCAACACCACCAAAATCATATTCAAGTACTTCAACACTAACATTTGCCAGTTACGATTGTCGTATTGTTGACGGAACAACAAACACCAGAACCGGTATTTGGACATTATCAGACCCAATACAGAGGTCTTTTAAAATATCTTTTTGGTCTGTTAGGTATGTACCAGAACAGGGGGCAACACATAGAACGTGGTATAAATCTGATGCTGGTGATGAAATAGGATTATTGGATTCCGTTAGTTTTACGTTACCGATGATAAATAGAGGTAATACACTGGCTGTTGACACTAATGACCTCAACTATATTAGAGATAATCGTGTGTATATCTCCACTTGGGATATAGCAACTTCAACGTGGAATAACGTTGTCACATATACTAATGGTGGCGTATTTACATCTGGTAATGCAACAATAACAGTTGTAATACCTACAGGTATAACGTCTAATAAAGTGATAATTCCTAGATTAGGGAAAATTAAACAAACTGACGGAACATTTTCCAATGGTAATCTTTGGGCTGGAGAGAATTTAGATGTAACTACTTATCGAAATGGTACCTCACTTATCGACGCTAGTAATTATACCAATCAACAGTGGTTTGCATTAACCGAAGGTGCTTGGTGTTACCCAAATAATCAAATTAATTACGATGAATTTGGCAATAAATTACCGTATGGTAGACTTTATAATTCATATGCAGTAAATGATACTATAAACGGAGGTTTAGCTCCAGATGGGTTCCGTATTCCAACAGAAACTGAATGGAATAATTTAATTACGTCATTAGGTGGAGAATCTTCAGGTGTTAAAATGAGTGCGGAGGGAGATTTATATTGGATTCAAAATGATTTATTTAAACCAACAAATACAACAGGGTTAACTATTTTACCAGCGGGAAATAGAAGCATAAATAAAACACTTGGTTTCGTAAATTATACCGATTCTTTTAAATATTCCGCATCATTTTGGGCTTCTAAAAAAATCGATGGTAATAACGATACTTTCACAATTAACTCTTATAATAATAGAATTTTATCAAACAACTATTCATCTAATAAAAAGAACGGTCTATCAGTTCGATGTGTAGTGGATGAGATAGTTTCTTCGGGATTATTATTTCATTTAGATGCTGCAAATCCAAACTCCTATTCAGGCACTGGAACAATATGGAAAGATTTAACCGGAAATGGATATAATGGAAGACTTATGAATCCTCAAACTTTTGATTCTGATAGTGGTGGTAGTCTTGTTTTTAATGGAATTACTAATCGTGTTACTTTTGGTATAGTACCAGCGGCTTTACGATTCACAAATAATTTAACAATCACTGTTTGGTTAAAATTTAATTCATTATTAAACTCTCAGACAATAATTTCTTGTAATGCAAATTCTGGATATGGAATATCCACTAATGGAACAAGAATGACAGGTCGATTTTGGATAAATGGTAGTTTCCAACCTACAGCTGGAGAAACTATGTCGGTATATAATACAACTTCGTGGGTTAATATAACAACAACTTTTAATGGAAGTGTGATTAACTTTTATAGAAATGGAAAATTAATAGATAGTGTTTCTAAAGTAGGAAATATCACATATCCTTACTTTATGCCATTATTAATAGGTGCTAACCCTACTTTGGGGCCAGCGACTGTGGAAAGTTTTTTTAATGGTAAAATTTCTCGAGTACTTATGTATAATAGAGCACTTTCCTCACAAGAAATAATACAAAACTATGACGCAACAAAAGGAAGATACGAATTATCTTCGTTACCCACATCCGGATTATCTTCGTCACAAACACCTACACCAACACCAACTAACACCCCAACACCAACTAGAGCAATAATACCAACGATACCTAGCGTACCTATATGTAATCAGGAATGGTCAAGCGTTAATCTCAATGTTTCTAAATACAGAGATGAAACACCAATACCTCAAGCAACCACTGACGCAGAATGGGTAACTTACGGTAATAATAAAATAGGGGCCTGGCGTCACGTTGATGATAACCCAGCTAATGACGCTATTTATGGAAAACTTTATAATTGGTTTGCTGTGGCTGGAATGCATGATAATGATTCAAACACACCAAACAAGATTTTAGCCCCCGCAGGATGGCACGTACCTTCAGATACAGAATGGACAACTTTAATATCTTTAAATTGTTTAGGAGGAGAAAGTTTTGCAGGAGGCAAGATGAAATCGACGAGCACACTTTGGAGGCAACCTAATAATGGGGCTAACAACAGTAGTGGATTTTCAGCTCTTCCAGCAGGCTATATCTATGATTTTGGTGGTGTCTTCTCAAGTGCTCTCAACTGTATTTGGTGGAGTTCGACAGACACTAATATTACAAATGCTTATACCCAAGAACTGCGTTGGAGCGAAAATACGGTTTCCAGAACCTGGTCATTCAATCAAAAATTCGGTTTCTCGGTAAGATTAATAAAAGATTAATAAATTAATTGTTTTCATATTTATCTTTTTCGTTTAAATATTATTATTTAAATAAATTAAGATAAATATGAAAATTTTTGTACAAATCGCATCCTATCGGGACCCCCAACTTATTCCAACAATTAAGTCAATGTTGGAGAATGCAAAAAAACCTAAAAATTTGGTAATCGGAATATGTCGTCAATATCACCCGGAAGATGGGTTTGATGATTTATCTGAATACGCAAAAGATAAAAGATTTAGAGTTGTTGATGTTTTATACACCGAATCTAAAGGTGTTTGTTGGGCGAGAAACCAAGTACAACAATTATATAAAGGTGAGGAATATACCCTACAAATCGATTCTCATATGAGATTTGAGAAAGATTGGGATGATACCTTAATCAAAATGGTTAAACAACTTCAAAAGAAAGGATTTAAGAAACCTTTATTAACGGGGTATGTTTCTTCATTTGACCCCGACAATGACCCAGCAGGGAGAGTTAGAGACCCATGGAGAATGTCGTTTGATAGATTTATACCAGAAGGCGCCGTCTTCTTCTTACCGGAAACAATTCCGGGGTGGGAAAACCTTAAAGAACCCGTTACCTCAAGATTTTACTCCGCTCACATGGCATTTACAGTAGGACAATTTAGTGTTGAAGTTCAACACGACCCTGAGTTCTATTTTCACGGTGAAGAAATATCAATTGCCGTTAGAGCATATACTCACGGATATGATTTATTCCACCCACATAAAACCGTTATTTGGCATGAATATACTCGTAAGGGTAGAACAAAACAATGGGATGACGACAAAGAGTGGGGTAAGAAAAATGAATTATCTCATTTAAAAAATCGTCAATTATTTGGTATGGATGGTGAAGAGGTTACTATGGATTTTAGTTATTACGGTTTTGGAACTGAAAGAACATTAAAAGATTATGAAATTTATTCAGGTCTTAAATTTTCAACAAGAGCTGTACAACAATATACATTAGACAAACATTACGCTCCGAATCCAACAATTTATGAAACAGAAGAAGAATGGTTGGCGAGTTATGCTAGTATCTTTAAACATTGTATTGATATTGGATTTACTCAAGTTCCGGAAAAGGATTATGAGTTTTGGGTTGTGGCTTTCCACGATGAGAATGACGAAACTTTAAATAGGAAAGATGCCGACATCAATGAGATTAATAACATGATGAGAGACCCTGATGGGTATTGTAAAGTTTGGAGAGAATTTCAAACAGTTCATAAACCAAAATACTGGGTTGTTTGGCCGTTTAGTACGTCAAAAGGTTGGTGTGAAAGAATAACGGGGAATTTGTAAAAAAATATGATAACAATAAATAATTGTAAAATTGCGGATGTTGGTTATGTTATCAATTTAGATAAACGAACAGATAGAATGATAAAAATGGAGGAACAGTTTATCGATTTAAATATTGAGGGTGTATTGAGATTTTCCGCAATAAATAATTTAGATTCAGGACCTTTAAATTGTAAACAAAGCCATTATCAAGTATATGAAGAATTTTTAAAAACAGATAAGGAAATTTTATTAGTTTTAGAAGATGATTGTTTATTTTTAGATTCCATGAAATTTGAGTATGAAGAAATATTTAATCAAATCAACACCACAGATTGGGATTTATATTGGTTAGGTTGTAGAAATAGAAGGTCCCCAGTTTTTTATAAAAATAAATCATATAAAGTTAGTTCTGTTTCTCACGCACAATCATATTTAATAAAACGAAATATGTGTGAATATATATTAAAAACTTATCCAATAGATAGTCATGTAACCACAGCGATTGATGAGCTACTTTGTTTATTAATTTACGGATATGATGTAACGACAGACCCAAATAAATTTAACTTTTATCAATTGGATAGTCCGATAAGTGAATTACCAACAATGTTCACATCTTTATGTTACGAAAAACCTTTATCTTCTCAATTCGCCTCTTATAGCGATTTACAAAATATGGAGGTTGATTATACCGAGTATATTAAAAATTCACACCCTATTAATTATGAGTGATATTAAATTAGTTTCAATTACTTGGTCTAATGACCAAACCTTTGATTATAAAAATACGATTTTATATAAGTCGTTTATAAAACATAACAATGAAAATAATTTTATTAACATACATTTTAACAGAAACGAATATTCCGACCTTGAAAAAGAGTTTGAGAATAATTACGGATATCAGTTTGAGTTTATCCTTTATAAAATATTTTTATTAAAAGATAAATTAAAAGAAATTGATGATAATATTATTGTTTATTGCGACACAAATGATGTTGTTTGTTTAGACAATATTAATAACTTAGAATATAAAGGAGGTATTATATTTTCGTCTGAAAAAAATAAGTACCCTAGCGACAATTCTTCGTGGATACCCGTGTCATCATATTCAGAATGGAATCTAAACAATAGTGTTTACCTAAATTCCGGTTTAATTGTTACAACTAAAGAATTATATATTAAGTTATTGAATAATGTGATTGAGAATGTTATTCCATTAAACTATAAAAATTTTGGTGGAGACCAAGGTGTTTATACCTACTACTATATTAATAATCTTTCACCAAAAATTATATTAGATGAAACTTGTGAATTTTTTGTAAGCACATATTTGTCGTCAAGAAGTTGGTTCGAAAAGATTGATAATAGATTAAAAAATAAATTAACAAATACAACACCAATGTTTATACACGATAATGGGTGGGATTACGGAAGCCCAAGAATAATAGAAGGATTTAATTTAATATAATTATGGAAAATATACAAAATACTTTAAAAAATTTATCAGATATGTCACCAATACCTGAAAGTCATATTTTATACTTAAAAAAACTTAAAGAAGAATTTAATTTTGAACCAGAGGTGATTTATGATATTGGTGCCTGCGTGTTACATTGGACTAACGAATCTTTAAAAATTTGGCCCAATTCAACATATTACCTTTTTGAGGGTATGGATTCTGTCGGGTTTCTATATGATGAAATTGGTTTTGAATACCATTTAGGTGTGTTAAGTGACGTTGATAATAAAGAATTAATTTTTTATCAAAGTAATGAAAGTCCAGGGGGTAATTCATACTATAAAGAAGATAGTTGGGCGACTGAATTACATTATGGTAAAGATAGTGAACGAATTGTAAAAACAATAACTGTCGACACCGTAGTTAAAGAAAAAAAATTTAAATTACCTGATTTAGTAAAAATTGATGTACAAGGATGTGAAGTTGATATTCTAAAAGGTATGACAGAAACATTAAAAACCTGTAAACATTTAATTGTTGAGTTACAACATAGTCAATATAATATTGGGGCACCATTAAATGTTGAATCAATTAGTTTTATTGAATCGTTGGGATTTGAATTGGTCACCGGTTTATTTACTAATAATGGACCTGATGGGGATTATCATTTTATGAAAAAAATAAATATATGAAAAAACACGCGGTAATAACAACATATTATTGTTATGGTTGTGAAAAACCATCACAAGAAAACTTAAAACAAAAATTTAATTTTGACGGAAATATTGAAGATATTTATGTTAATTTTTCAAATGAATTTGACCCATTTCATATGGGAACAATACCAAATGTTGGAATAACAAGACGTAAAGATTTGGTTTACGGAAAAATATTTGTTTTAAGAAAATTTATTGAAGAAAATATTTTAGGTAAATATGAATATCTTTCACATATTGATTATAGTGACACTAAATTTAGTAGGAGTTCTAACGATATGATTAACAAATTTATTGAAACCGGAAAAGATATAATTGTATCAACAGAAAAATTTTGTTGGCCTTATTTAGATGAGGTATCTAAATGGGTGGGTAAATCACTTGATAATAAAGAGTTTTTCTACTTGAACTCAGGTGCAATAATTTCTAAAACAAATACCTTTTATGAGTTAATTAAGGAATTAGAAAATATTTGTCTAACAGTTGATTTAGATTTTTGGGACGACCAGGGTGTTTGGCAATATTATCATCTTAAAATCAAAGAACTTAATACGGATAAAAATTGTGAATATTTTTTTTCAACCTCAATGTTGGACGAATCTTACTATACTATTGAAAATAATATAATAAAAACTAAATTTAACACTGAGCCATACTTAATTCACGATAATTCAAGTTTCTCACTAAACCTAATTAAAAAAATATAAAATGAATATTAGCGGATTTTTTATCTACAGAGATTTAATGACAATGCAACATCCTTCAATAGAGGAAAAATTTACAAAATTACTAACAGAGTTAAAACCGGTTAAAGTTTTAGAGATTGGAACTTCGTCAGGTGGGTTAACGTTATTATTAAGAGATATTTTAAACAACAATGGTTTAGAATCAACAAGATTAGTTAGTTATGATATTAATGACCCAATATATTTAAGAAATTATGTAAATGAGGGTGTTAATATTGAGTTAAAAGTTGAAAATATATTTAATCACCAATACGATAAATTGGAAAACGGTCAAAATGTCATTGATATTATTACATCTGATGGTACTACATTAGTACTATGTGATGGTGGTAATAAAAAAAATGAATTTAGGATTTTATCAGATTACTTAAAAGTTGGTGATGTTATTATGGCACACGACTACTCACCAAACGAACCTTATTTTCAAGAATACATAAATAATAAGGTTTGGAATTGGTTAGAAATTCAAGATAGCGATATTAACGAATCTTGTACTATAAATAATTTAATTCCTTATATGGAAGATGATTTTAGACAAGTTGTTTGGGTTTGTAAAATTAAAGAATAATATGAATAAAGTAACATTAGTAACAGGATTATGGAATATAGGAAGAGGAGACCTCCAAGAAGGGTGGTCTCGCTCATTCCAACATTATTTAGATAAATTTCAACAACTATTACAAGTTGATGTTAATATGATAATTTTTGGAGATGAAGAATTAGAGAATTTTGTATTAAATAATCGACGAAGTGAAAACACTCAATTTGTTCGTAGAGATTTGTCTTGGTTTAAAAATAACGAATTTTATGATAAAATTCAAAAGATAAGAACAACCCCCGATTGGTATAATCAAGTTGGTTGGTTAACAGATTCAACTCAAGCTAAACTAGAGATGTATAATCCTTTGGTGATGTCTAAAATTTATCTTTTACACGATGCAAAAATATTTGATAAGTTTGAATCTGAATATATGTTTTGGATTGATGCTGGATTAACAAATACTATCCACCCCGGATACTTTACCCATGATAAAGTTTTAGATAAATTACCCCAATTAGTTAAGAACTTTCACTTTGTTTGTTTCCCTTATGAAACCAATAGCGAAATCCACGGATTCAAATATCAAGAGTTGTGTGATTTAGCTGGCAAACCTGTTAATATGGTTGCTAGAGCTGGTTTCTTTGGTGGAAAAAAAGATGTTATATCAGAAATTAATACCATTTATTACGGATTAATGAATGAAACACTTTCAAATGGGTTAATGGGTACTGAAGAATCGTTATTTACTATTATGACATACAAGTACCCAAACTTAATCACTTATTCAGAAATAGAAGGTAATGGGTTAATGGGTAAATTCTTTGAGGATTTAAAAGATATGACCGTTGAGGTTAAATCGGAAGTATCTAAAGATGTTGTTGTAAATAATTTAGACACATCAAAAGTCGGTCTTTATGTTATTACATTTAACTCACCAAAACAATTGGAGGTTCTTATCCAATCTATGTTGGATTATGATAAAGATTTTGTGGAGAAACCAAAGAAATTTTTATTAGATAATTCAACTGATTTATCCACAACACCAAGATATGTAGAATTGTGTGAACAATATGGTTTTGAACATATTAAAAAAGATAACATCGGAATTGTTGGTGGTAGAGTATTTGTTGCTGAACATTTTGACGAAACTGATTTAGATTGTTATTGGTGGTTTGAGGATGATATGGCATTTTACCCTAAAAAAGGTGAGGTTTGTAGAAATGGATTCCCCCGTTTTGTGGATAACTTATATCAAAAATCATTAGATATACTTGCTAACGAAAATTTTGATTTTCTTAAACTTAATTTTAGTGAATTTTTTGGTGATAATAGTGTACAGTGGAGTTGGTATAATGTCGGACAAGATTTCAGACAAAAACATTGGCCAAACAATCCTAAATTACCTGTACAAGGTTTAGACCCAAATTCACCTAAAACAAAATTTGATGAAATACATATCCACAAAGGATTACCGTATGTTACCGGAGAAGTTTATCTTTCAAATTGGCCAATTGTGTTATCGAGAGAGGGTAATTACAAATGTTAT
>Ga0181349_1000137_pt1 | contig 29404 bp, 29 predicted proteins | sample Su13VDMM110SD_FD_130106 | JGI IMG/M metagenome (GOLD analysis project Ga0181349, IMG submission 130106) | Freshwater viral communities from Lake Michigan, USA - Su13.VD.MM110.S.D | ecosystem: Environmental > Aquatic > Freshwater > Lake | place: USA: Michigan | collected 2013-07-16 | reverse complement strand
ACTTCAGGAACTGATGGTTCTAGTGGAACAAGTGGAACAAATGGTACAAGTGCAACAGACGGTTCTAGTGGAACTAGTGGAACTGATGGTTCAAGTGGAACTAGTGGAACAAACGGAACAGACGGAAGCTCAGGTACTTCAGGAACTACAGGTACAACAGGTACTTCAGGTAGCTCAGGTACAACAGGTACAAGCGGAACAGACGGTAGTTCAGGCACAACAGGAACTAGTGGTACTTCAGCAAGTTCAGGAACTTCAGGTTCATCAGGAACTAACGGAACTTCAGGTTCAAGTGGTACAGATGGCTCTTCAGGTTCTTCAGGTTCTTCAGGAACTACAGGAACTTCGGGTACTGCGGGTATTTCAGGAGATAGATATAGAACAGTTTCTCTAAGTACAGCTACTTTAGGAGTTGGTGGAGCAATAACTGTTGGTACAGGATTGGCTTATTCAGTAGCTCAATCAGTAATAATCGCTTATGATGGTGCAAACTATCAAATATCAGAGGTAATTTCTTATAATTCAGGTAGTGGTCAATTAACTTATAGTGCACCTATAGACACAGTAGGTTCAGGTACTTATTCTTCTTGGCAAGTAAACCTTGCGGGTGCATCAGGAGGAGATGGTACTTCAGGTACAAATGGTACTTCAGGTAGTTCAGGTATAAGTGGCTCTAGCGGCTCTAGCGGAACTTCAGGTTCTAGCGGTACTGATGGTTCAAGTGCATCTTCAGGTTCTAGCGGTTCTTCAGGTACAGCAGGTGTTGATGGTACTTCAGGAACAGATGGTTCTAGTGGTACTTCAGGAACTACAGGTACAGATGGTTCTAGTGGAACTGCAGGAACAGCAGGAACTTCAGGTCAAGATGCAACAGCAGGAACTTCAGGTTCAAGTGGTACAACAGGTACAAGCGGTACAACAGGTACAAGCGGAACAGATGGCTCAAGCGGTACTTCAGGTACGACAGGAACTGATGGTTCTAGCGGAACTAGTGGAATAGATGGAACTTCAGGAACGACAGGAACAGACGGTTCTAGCGGAACTAGTGGAATAAATGGAACAAGTGGTACTAATGGCTCTAGCGGTACTAATGGCTCTAGCGGTACTTCAGGCACAACAGGAACTGATGGTTCTAGTGGCACAACAGGTACTGATGGTTCTAGTGGCACTTCAGGTACTGACGGGTCTAGTGGAACAAATGGTTCATCAGGAACATCAGGTACTGCAGGTACTTCAGGAACAAATGGTAGCTCAGGTACAACAGGTACAACAGGAACTGCAGGTACTTCAGGTGTAAGTGGAGTTAGCGGAACTTCAGGTAGCTCAGGTACAGCAGGAACACATGGTTCTTCAGGTACAGCAGCTACAGCAGGAACGGATGGTTCTAGCGGTACTAGTGGACAAAATGCAACTTCAGGAACTAACGGTTCTTCAGGTACATCAGGTACAACAGGAACTAGTGGTACAAATGGTACTTCTGCTTCAAGTGGTACTTCAGGTACTTCTGCTTCAAGTGGTACTTCAGCTACAGATGGCTCAAGCGGTACAGCAGGTGCTGATGGTTCAAGTGGTACTTCAGGTCAAAATGCGACAGCAGGAACTAGTGGTTCATCAGGAACTAATGGTACAACAGGTACTTCGGGTTCAGCAGGTACTGCGGGTGTTTCAGGAGATAGATATAAGTCAGCTTCAATTTCTTCATATACAATTGGTATAACGGGTTCTTCAGGTACTATAACAATAGGTTTAGGATTACAATGGACAACAGCACAGTCTGTATTAATTGCTTATGATGCTGCTAACTATGTTATTGCTGAAGTAAATTCATATTCTTCAGCTACAGGTGTTATGACATTTACAGTAGTTGACCCTATTGGTTCAGGTACTTATTCTTCTTGGCAAGTAAACCTTGCGGGTGCATCAGGAGGAGATGGTACATCAGGTACATCAGGCTCTAGTGGTACGGCTGCAACAGCAGGTACTTCAGGTCAAGATGCAACATCAGGTACTTCAGGTCAGGATGCAACATCAGGTACTTCAGGTAGTTCAGGTACAAGCGGTACTTCAGCATCAAGTGGTAGTTCAGGTACAAGCGGTACTTCAGGAACAAATGGAACAACAGGTACCGATGGTTCATCAGGTACAGCAGGAACTTCAGGTCAAGATGCTACAGCAGGAACTTCAGGTTCTAGTGGTACGGCTGCAAGTTCAGGAACTTCAGGTTCTAGCGGTACTGTTGGTACTTCAGGAACTTCAGGTTCTGATGGCTCTAGCGGTACTTCAGGTACATCAGGTTCTAGTGGAACAACAGGTACTTCAGGTACAAGTGGAACAGCAGGTACTGCAGGTACGACAGGTACTTCTGCAACTTCAGGTGCGACTTCATTGTTCTCAGGAACTTCAGGTACGACAGAAACATTACCTTTAGCTGAAGTAACAACTAGTACGACTACGACTACTACGACTGTTTAAAAACAAACCATAAAATATATCAATAAAAAATGAATAATATAAGTCCAAATACATTATTAGCTGCTAATGAGAATTATAATCCTAGAAATAATAGTGTTCGTACTTTAATTCAATTTTTGTCGACTACTGAAGGGCCAACATCTTATTATCCAACACCTATTGGTTTAAACGATGTAGGGTATGGAGCAAGTGATGAAACATTTTTTTTTGATGGAGTAGAAACAAATTTATTGAGTTCTAACTATCAAGAAGATATGTTTATAGTAGTTAGGAACTTGACAGGGATAGCACCTTTTGACCAAACTTATGACATTAGATATGCTAATAGTGCTTATGAATTAATTGATATTGCAAATTCATATCTATTTGAGGGTCAATCAGTTTATACAAATACAAGTACGGCAATTAATGGGATGTTAAATAGTAACATTCTAATTATGCCATATAATCTACCAAATTTTTCAACTAATTTACAGCCAACATCTGATTATGGAAATGCAGGAAATTTAGGTATTGTTTGTGGTTTTATTTCAGGATTTACCTCTTGTATATCAAAATACATGAATCTTCCTACATTTATTAGATGTTTTACATCAGGATTTAATACTAGTAATAATGTTGGAAATCACATGTCTAACACAAACCCAATTAATTTAAGTTATGAAGATAACTATGGAATTGAAATGCTTAGTGGGGAGAATTTAGTATTAAATAATACTGCTGATATTCCTTATGGTAATGAAGCTTTTTCTTTTAGTTGTTGGTTTAATGCAGATAATGCCTCTACTACTCAAATTTTAGCATCATGGGGTTATATTAAAGTACAAATATCAAGTAATGGTATTCAAGTACTTATTAATGGAAGTCCTATAATAAGTGTTATAGATGTTTTAACTTCAGGAAGTTATTATAATGTAGTTATTACATACGACCCGACCATCACAACAATAACTTCTCAGATATTTAGTACAATTGGTTCTGTTAGTTTTGTTTCTACAACAGCTTCTTTAAATAACCCAACTCAAAATTTTTATTTGAGTGATGCTTCAAATGTTAACAGTTTTTTAGGGTACATAAAATCTTGCATGTTGTATTCTTTTGTATTGACGGAAACTCAAATTAATAGTGATTATAATAATATGTTACCATTAGTTGTTGCTACTCCATCAATACCTACCACTACAACTACTACAACTACAACGATAGCTCCTACTACAAGTACGACTACGACCACTACTACTATTTGTGCACCATTCATTAATACTATCATTATTTCTAATGGCTCATATACTCCTGCAAATGGAACTTATACAAGAGGTACTCCTTTAGAAGCTTTTTCACTAGTTGGTGGAAATGGTGCCATATTCTATAGTGGTGGGGATGCTTGGTATATTTTTAGTGCAGGAATTGGAAATGCTGCAAGAAATACTTCTGAATTAGGAACAGGGACTTGGGAACCTTGGCCTCCTGCATCTTCGTCAGGGATTACTGCAGAGTATTTTTATTATACTTGTCCAACAACGACTACAACAACAAGTACGACTACAACAAGTACAACTTTACCAAATTTTACTAGTACAACAACGACTACAACAACAGAAGTACCTACGACTACAACTAGTAGTACGACAACTACAACAACATCAAATGTTATTACAAATGGGTTGGTATTAAATTTAGATGCTAGTATTCCTGCTTCATATTCAGGCACAGGAAGTACATGGTTTGATTTAAGCGGACTTAATAACGATGCTACATTAGTTAATAGTCCTACATATAGTAGTAGTTTTGGCGGTTATATAACAACTAATGGAACTAGTAGTTATGCTACTATTGCAAATAATTCAACATTAGACGATAATACAGTTACTGTTAGTCTTTGGTTACAATATACATCTGTTACTGCTGATGGTGGCTCAGGTTATGGAAGTATAATTTCATTAGGTTCATCTTCAGGTACATATAATGGATGGAATCTGTATATATATCTTAATACACTTTACGCACAAATTAAAACTAACCCTAGTCCATCAGAAACTAATATAACAGGTACAACACTTAGTACAGGAACTTGGTATAACATTACTTTAGTGGCAGTATCAGGGGGAACATCTTATTTATACTTAAATAATATATTGTTAAATTCAGCAGCTACCATAGGATTTACAGTAACTAATGCTCAACCTTTAAGAATTGCAAGAGCAGTTGATGCTTTTTGGTCTTATTTTGGTGGTAATTTAGGACAAATAACACTCTATAATAGAGCATTAACAACTTTAGAACTTACTGATAACTATAACAATACGAAAACAAGATTTCAACAAATTACAACAAGTACGACAACTACGAGTACTACAACTTTGGCACCAACAACTACTACAACAAGTACAACGACTACTACAACTACTTTGGGTGTTGTTTCAAATGGATTAATATTGGAATTAGATGCAAGTAATCCTTCTTCCTATTCAGGTTCAGGTACAACTTGGACTGACTTAACAGGTAATGGATATAATGCGACAGCACAAGGTACTGTTCCATTTACTTCAGCAGGTCAACAATCTTATTTTGGTTTTAGTGGCTCAAGTTCTAATTACTTCTTAGGTAATAGTAATTTGTATGGATTTAACTCTAATCAAATTAGTGGAACTGTTGGTATAACTGTTTCAATGATATTCAGACCATCAAACATTAGTACTAGAAGTACTTTATGGTCAACTTATGCAAGTGATAAAGGAAGTGTTTTTGAAATTGGCACATTAGGTGGATTATGGACAAATACATTAAGACAATATTTAAGTGATAATGGTCCTATTCGTAGCTCAGATAACAGAGGATTTCCAAATCAAATATCAAATGGGACAACTTACTTAATGACAGTTACTTGGAACCAATCAACTTATACAAGTACAATGTATGTAAATGGTAGTGCAATTGCATCAAGTCAGGTTGGTTTTAATAAAAATAATATGACTTCAGCTTGGGCTAATTCAGCTAACTACAATTTAGGAGGAGACCCAACTCAAACAGGTACTTATGGAAATTTATATACAGCTTATATATATAATAGACCATTAACAGCAGAAGAAGTAGCAACAAATTATAACGCATTACAATCAAGATTTGGATTATAAACAAAACCATAAAAAACTATGTCATATTCTAACTTAACATTTCAAGTTCAGCCAAATCTAAGTTTCAAAACCCATGATTTTGTGAATTTAAGTGGAGAATTTATACCTACTACTTCAACGACTACTACTTCAACTACAGTAGCTCCTACTACAACTAGTACAACAACTACTACAACTACATTGAATGTAATTTCTAGTGGATTGAGAATATATGTTGATGCTAGTAATCCTGCTTCATATTCAGGAAGTGGTAGTACTTGGTATGATTTAAGTGGAAATGGATATAATGGTACTTTAAGTGGTAGTACAGCTTATAATAGTGCAAATGGAGGTTATATTGCCTTACAATCTAATACAGGATATATTGATTTTGGACTTTCTTCTGCAGAAAGTAGTAGTAGTCCTTATACTTTTGGAGTTTGGCTTCAAGTTCCAATTATAGGTACAACAATTCCAATGTGTAGAGGTAATGATACGACAGGAAGCTTCCCTGCAGGATGGAATCTATCTACTGTAGTTGTATCGGGAGGATTCAATGCTTCTATCGTAACTTCTGTACCTTCTATAGCACAAACAAATGCGGTATATTCTACAGTTTATAGTACTAATACTTGGTATTATCATATATCAGTATGGAATCCTTCTGCAGGTACTTTGAAAGTATATATAAATGGAATTTTAAGAGCTACTCAAAATACTTCAGGTACAGTTTTAAGAAATTCAGGTACAGGGTGGAATACTACAACAGCAGGTACAAAGTATGATTGTAGTTTGGGTTCAATGATAGTTTACAATACAGTATTAAGCGATGCTGAGATTCTTCAAAACTTTAATTCAACTAAAACAAGATTTGGATATTAAAATAATTAAAAATGGCTAACGCATCAATATACGGACAAGTAGTTTCATATAACTCAACGACAGGAGAGTTGGTTGTTACGCCCCTATCTTATTCAGGTGATGCAGGTTCGTATAATTCATGGACTGTAAGTTTAGCAGGTTACAATGGTTCTAGCGGTACTTCAGGTACTTCAGGAACTAGTTCTATATCAGGTTCTGCAGGAACATCTGCTACTTCAGGACAAAGTGCATCTAATGGTACTTCAGGAACTAATGGTTCGAATGGTACTTCAGGCACATCTGCTGATTCAGGTTCTTCAGGAACATCTGCATCTTCGGGAACTGCAGGGCAAACAGGAACTTCAGGTACAAGCGGTACTTCAGGTACTTCAGCAGTATCAGCAACAAGTGGTACTTCAGGAACTTCAGGTTCTATTGGAGCTTATGGAAGTGCAGGAGGTTCAGGAATAAGTCGTTCTTCAGGAACAGCAGGAACTTCAGGTTCATCGGGAGTTACAGGTCCTACAGGTGCTCAAGGCCCTACGGGTGCTGCAGGTGGGCAAGGTCCCGCAGGAGCAAAAGGTACTTCAGGTTCAAGTGGTGCTCAAGGTCCACAAGGTGCTCAAGGTCCACAAGGCCCTACAGGCCCACAAGGTATTCAACCTGCTTCAGCTCCTACAGGTGCTCAAGGTGGTACAGGTCCAACAGGTAGTTCAGCAAGTTATAACCAAAACTTAAATGTTGGTGCAGGACCTATAGTATTTGGTACTTTAACAGGAAGCCAATATTTATTTACTTATGGTAGATATTATACAGCAGGAGACCAAGGTAAAGGAATTGCTAGTAATGTTGCTCCTACTTGGCAAGGATTTGGGTTTGGATGGGCAACTAATGCTGCTTTAGGTGGTGTTTATTTCTATAATCCATCTTTAAGAGAATTAAAAAAAGATATTCAGCCCTTTGTAAAATCGGCTATGGATATTTTAAATAGAACAGAAATAGTTAGTTATAAACTTGATTCAGGAGTACATGATGATGTAACTTTAATTGGATTTATTGCAGAAAATACTCCTGCTGAATTAGCAACAGAACAGCACGATAAAATGGATAATACCAATACTTTGAGTGTAATTTTAAAAGCAATACAAGAAATTGATAATAGAATAATAGCTTTACAAAATAAGAAAAATGCCATACGCTAATATAAATATAACGACAACCACAGGATTAGCTTTTGTAACAGGAGATAATGTTCAATTAAGTTATGATGCTGATAATTATATTATTGGAATTGTAGTATCTTATGATTCATCAACAGGTGCTATGACTGTAACTCCAACAAAATCTGTTGGTAGCGGAATTTATAGTGATTGGATAGTTTCATTGACAGGATTAAGTGGTTCAAGTGGAACTTCAGGTGTAAGCGGCACTAATGGAACAAGTGGTTTTACAGGAACTTCAGGAACGGATGGTAGTTCAGGTACAAGTGCAACAAGTGGTACATCTGCTTTGTCAGGAACTTCAGGTTCTACAGGTACTTATGGAACTTCAGCTTCAAGTGGTTCTAGTGGGCTTTCTCAATTATCAACAGCAAATGGAACATCAGGTTCAGCAGGAACAAGTGGTTCTTCAGGAACTTCTGCAAGTTCAGGCTCATCAGGTATTGCAAATCTATCAGGTTCTTCAGGAACTTCAGGCACAAGTGCTTCAAGTGGAACAAACGGTGCAAGTGGTGGTAGTGGAGTAAGCGGGGTTAATGGTCCACAAGGCCCTACAGGAGCACAAGGTCCACAAGGTCCTACAGGAGTAGCAGGTTCTTCAGGTGTTTCAGGAGTAAATGGTCCAACAGGAGCACAAGGTGGTGCAGGTGGTCAGGGTCCTACAGGTCCTCAAGGTGCTTCAAGAACAGGTCCTCAAGGTCCAACAGGACCTACAGGAGCACAAGGTCCTGAAACAGTTTACAATCAGGCTTTGAATACAAATAGTAATGTTTCCTTTTATTCAATGGAAGGTGCAGGTCCATTATATGCTCCTATATTTTATGTTGCTGACGGTGCTCAATTTAATGCTGCATTTGACTATTTACCGCATGGTTGGATTGGCGATTCTGCTAATTGGTACACTTATGGTGCGGTAGGTGCTGCTTATTTTTTTGGTACTTCTACTCAAGAGGTAAAAAAGAATATTAAGCCATTTACAAAATCTGCTATAGATATTATTAAGCAAACAGATATAGTATCGTATAAGTATGATTTAGATGATTTAGAACTAAGTGAAATCCCTAAAATAGGATTTATTGCAGATGATACACCAAAAGAATTATCAGGCGAAAACCAAGATATGATGGAAATAAACTCAACTATTGCAATTGCCATAAAAGCAGTTCAAGAATTAGACGAAAAAATTATAAATTTGTAAAATAAATAAGAATATTATGGCTATAACTTACCGTTGGGAAATTTTAAGACTTCAAGTACAACCTACTTATAATGGTAGAGAAAATGTATTATATAGGGTACATTGGAAATTATGGGGAAAAATAGTAGATGAAACAGGAGAGTATGAATCTAGCATAGAAGATGTTACTACTTTACGATTTAGCCCTAATGATGGTTTTTTACCTTTTGAGGAGCTTGTGCAAAATCATAATGTTATTGTAGGTTGGATTGAAGACAGAGAAAATTCAAGACAAAGAAATATGGCTTGGAGAAAAGAAAAGCTAAATGCTTTAGTTATGGCAAAGAAAAATCCACCAATTGTTGACTATTATGCAAATGGAGAACAAATATAAACATTTTAGTAAATGGCTTATTCTAATATAACACTTAATTGTAGTACAAATCTTACATTTAGAACAAATGACTTTGTACAGGTTACTCACGATGAATTAAATTACTTCGTTGGTAGAGTTGTTTCTTATGATGCAGGAACGGGTGTTATGGTATTAACTCCTTCTATAAGTGTAGGTAGTGGTACTTTTTCACAATGGACAGTATCTTTGGCGGGAGAGAATGGGACAAACGGAACAAGTAATATTTCAGGAACAAATGGCACAAGCGGACAAAATGGCACAAGCGGAACTTCAGCATCAAGTGGTACTTCAGGAACGAATGGGTCTGCAGGTACTTCAGGATTAAGTAATTTATCAGGCTCAAGTGGTACATCAGGGACTAATGGGTCTTCAGCAACTTCAGGTACTAGTGGTACTAATGGACTTAGTAATGTAAGTGCTTTATCAGGTTCAAATGGTACAGCAGGAACGAATGGTTCAAGAGGTTCATCAGGTACATCAGGTACAAGTGGCACTTCAGGTTCTAGCGGTGTAGGTGGTCTTTCAGGAACTTCGGGTTCATCAGGTACATCAGGTGCTCAAGGCCCTACAGGTCCTCAAGGTCCTCAAGGTCCTACAGGTGCTGCAGGTTCGAATGGTACTTCGGGTTCATCAGGTGTAAATGGTGGTCAAGGTCCCGCAGGTCCAACAGGTCCCGCAGGTGGTCAAGGTCCCGCAGGTGCAGTTGTTACAGGCCCTACAGGTGCAACAGGTCCAACAGGCCCCGCAAATAGTAATAATCAAACTTTGAATCAAGGTTCTCCTATGACATTTAATCAATGTTTTTGGAACCAATTATATTATGCAACTCAAGCACAAGCGTATGATGGCCAAGGAGCTAGAAGCAATAGTGGTATTAATTTTATTACAGCTCCAAATGAGTGGAAAAGTACTAATGGAGGAATAGGTTCTCCAAACTTTTTTCCTACATCAACTGAAGAATTAAAATATGATATTCAACCTTTTACTAAATCAGCATTAAATATTCTTAACGCAACTAAAATTGTTAGTTATGAATTTGATATTGATACAATGGAAGGAGAAACTAAATATGGTTTCATTGCAGAAGACACACCTGAAGAAATTGCAGGTACTACCCATGACAGAATTATAATATCTTCAAGTATGGGAGTACTAATAAAAGCACTTCAAGAATTAGATATTAAATTAAAAGCAAAGGAGGACTTATACTCATAAAAATAAAAAATAAAATTTAAAAAATAACCATGCAAATCCAACCCATCTTTGAAACCGCAGAATGTGATATGGTAAATTATTACTATTTTCAAATCGGTTTAAATCAACAAGAAATAGATAAAGTTTTTAGTTTAGTAGAAAAGTTACCTTACCATGAAGCTCTTGTTGCAGGAGAAGGTAAATTTAATAAAGAAATTAGGTCATCTAATGTTAAATGGATTCCAAAAAATGATGGTTTTGGTTGGTTATATTTTAAACTAATGGAATTAGCATCTGAAGCTAATAAAAATAGTTGGAATTTTGATTTATATTCAGTTATAGATAATATTCAATATACAGAATACCATGCTACTCAAGAAGGACATTATGGATGGCATCAAGATATAGGAAATGGGTCAATGTCAAAAAGAAAAGTTTCTATGGTAGTACAACTATCAGACCCTAGTGAATATGAAGGAGGGGAGTTACAATATTTTAAAGGTGGAAATCCTGAAAATTCAGAATCAATAATGAAAATGAAAGGGCTTACAGTTGTATTCCCTTCATATATGATGCACAGGGTTACACCTATTACTAAAGGAGTAAGAAAGTCTCTAGTGTTATGGTTAGGTGGGGAACATTATAAATAACTAGTATATATCTTTAATTTCTAAGTAGTTAGTCTCATCATTGGAATATCCAATTCCCCCAACCCAAAAAGAATTAAAAGCTAAACTTATTCTAGTTTTATCTCCTTGTACTTCAGGTACACCATGATAAATAGTAGATGGAAATAATACAACATCTCCTGTTTTTACAGGTACATGATATAAATTACTATTAAAAGCATTTGATGTTTCTGTATGAACATGCCATGGGTTTATATCTGCATTTTGAAATTCAATTTGGTCTTTAAATTCAGTTGCTTGTATATATATAACGCCACTTATAACGCTGTTTGGATGATAGTGTAAATGATGATGTCCTTTTTTATCGGTATAATTCAACCATGACTGTGTAATTTTTAATTTTACAGAATTTTCATAAGCAGGTGCTATTATTTTATCAACCCATAAATCCAAGCAATCTTGAGAAAATTTTTTAATTTCAATAAAAGCAGGGTTTTCTAAAATCCTTCTATTATTTGAACTACTATTACCAACGCTATGGCCTTTTTTTTCTGAAAAGACTATATCTAATTCTTCTAATGTAAATTCTCTATTAAAATTAGTTTTTACAATAGGAGTAGGAAATAATGAATGTATCATGTATTGCATACTATAAAGGTTTAAATTGTTTTTGGTTTGGTAAATCTATTTTTAAAAAATTAATTCCTTTCAATGGTCCTTCTATAAAACCGATATTACCTGAAAAGAAAGAGTTAAAAGCTAAAGAAACTCTGCCATCTGTTTCTATTGTTGGAACGGTGTGAGTTAAATTTGATGGGAAAATAATAATATCCCCTGTTTCAACTGATATTGTAAATTGGTTACTATTTATACTATTTTCATTATTAGTTTGTATCTGCCAATTTTCTCCTGAATCCATTTTTGTAAAGGTTATTGTATCTTTGTCTTTACTAGCATTAACATAAAGACATCCACACAAAATGCTATTATGATGAGTATGTGGATGATGAAACTGACCTTTTTTAGTAAAATTAAGCCAAGAATGGGTTATTTTTAAACTAATGTTATTTGGGTTTATTGGGTCATAAACTTGTAACAAATAATCGTTCAAAGCATTTTCGCATAATTTCTTAATATCCAAAAGCTTTTGATTTTCAAGTATATATATATCTTCTGTATTAGATTGATTTTCACGAACTTTGTCTTTAAATGAAAGCATAAAATCAAGCTCTTCTTGAGTAAAAAGCCTATTGATTTTATTCATTGTTATTACGGTTGGGAATATTGGCAATATAAATCCTTTTTCCATAAATTATTGTTGGGTTGGTAATTGAATTTTTAAAAAATTAATTCCTTTCATAGCTCCATCAATAAATCCTAATTCTCCTGAAAAGAAAGAATTAAATGCAAGACTAATTCTAGTGTAATCATGGTCAGTTTGAGGAACGCTATGTATTAAATTAGATGGGAATAATACTAAATCTCCTGTATGTACAGGTAGAGTAAATTCATTAGAATTAAAAGCATTATAGTTATTAGCTTGTAACTGCCAATTTTCCCCTGTGGCTCTTTTTGTAAAAAAAATACAATCTGATTCTCTTTTAGCATTTATATATAAACACCCACTTACAATACTATTGTGATGGTAATGTTTATGATGATATTGAGTTTTATCTGTAAAATTTAGCCATGAAATAGTTGATAATAATTTAACATCATTTATCGGATAATAAATTTGTTTTAAATAGTCATTTAAAGCTTCATTAATTAATTTTTTTAAATCTGATAATCTTGGGTTTTCTAATACAAAAACATCGTCAGTAGTAATATTGCCTGTGTTTTCACGAACACCATCTTTATACTCTAAAATACAATTTATTTCGTCTTCATTAAATTCTCTATTTATATTATTTAATAATAAACAAGTAGGGAACATTGAAATCATTTCGCCTTTCATATTATCTATTTTGCTTAATTAAATTAATTACTTTTTGAGCACTAATTGATTTATGACACTCAAATTGTCTTGGTGTATCTTCATGCTCAGGACAATAGTTCCAATCTCCTTTATTAAATCTAAATAAAGGATTATGCCAACATCCATGACAAACAGCCTCATTTGTAATTCTAATGGTGTTATGACTAAATTCATGGTCAGCATTGGTAAAATTAGCTATCATAAAGACTTTTTTACGCATAGCCCATGACAACCATCCAAGTCCGCTTGAAAGCCCAATAAAGAACTCAGAATGATGAATTACATTCATTGTGTTTTCCATCGACCTATCTTTTAATAAGTCTATATTATTTAAGTCTAAAGTATCTTGATTTGAAATTTCAATTACTTTATATCCTTCTGAAACTAGCCAATCTATTAATTCCTGCCAATAATACCAATATTTAAGCTGTGCAGTAGAATGTATTGAAATACAAACATATTTCTGCTCATAAGGCCTCTCTTTTGGGGTAAAATCCAAATTAGGTATCAATTCCTGATAGGGCAAATTAAGTATATTAGTTGCTGATTTCTGTAACGGAATTAATATAGGGTTTACAGGTTCTTTGTTAGTCTCCCAATACCAACCTAACTCAAACATAGCAACTATGTTATTTACAACCTCTCCTCTACCTACAAACTCTAATTCAGGGTATTGATTCTCAAAAAGGAAATTTTTAAAAGTTGATACAACTACTTTACATTGATAATACTTGGCAAATTCAGCACAGTAAGGCATCCAAGCTAAAGTGTCTCCTAAAGCTTTGCTCTCAAAAGATATGAATACTCTTTTACCTTTAATCTCATCTAAAAAGTTAATTTGCTTAATTACTCTTCCTTCATATTTAACGATTACGGCCACATCTGAGAGATATTTTCTATCTAATCTAGCCCATGAACCTACTTTTAATTTAGTATCATATATGTCCTTAGACTCTTTCCTATCATAGAATGTAATATCGTATTCTCTATTTTTACCTTGGTCATCAGTAATTTCAAAGTAAAGTCCATTTACATGGTGGATGTTGTAAGTTATCATAATTAAAATTCTGTATTAAAAAAGAATGTTTGAAATAATCTTCCTGTTTGTAAATCTCTACCAAAATAATCAAGAGAAGTATGATATAAGTCTCCTCTATATAAAATAAGTCTATTATATAGGTTTCCTATTCTATCTACAAGTTCCCATTGTGTCATATCATAAAAGTCTGCAGAAAAATGAGATATTTCTTTTGTTTTTTTCCTAAATAAACCTGTACCTCCTGATAATGGAGCATCAGGTGTTAAATAGCAAACTCCTGCCCAATCTGTACCATCTACATGTAACCATGACCTATTTTCAGCAGTTGTATATTGAAAAGCCCCCGTATATTCATCTACTAGCCAAGTAATATTTCCTGATAATGGTTGAATAGTATCTTCTATAACTTTTTTGATATTATCATTTAAAAATGGTTTAGTTCTAAAACTAGGGAAGTTACCTTTCACTCCAAATTCTTGTGAAAGAGCAAATTCTCTAACTTCATCAACATTGTTATAGAAATCTGATATTATTACTGATTCTACTCTCATAAATTAAATATTTTGATATACATTAACATATTTTTCTCTAATTCTATCTGAATCATAATTTTGAAATTGCTGTATTGCATTATATTTTTTTTCTAACTTTTTACATACATTTAACCAACTATATGAACCTCTCTCTTTAGCCATATTATCAATCATTCTTTCATAATCGTTCATAACAACATGAATACCTGCAATTACATTACTAGTTGATAATTCATTTATTTTAACTAAACCTGCAATATCCTTACTTCCTTTATATGTAGCCACCATAGGCATACAAACACTAGCAGCCTCTAGTAAAGTCAAATTAGGATGTCCATATTCAAGATTAGATGGATGTAAGAAAATAGTATGGTCTTGAAAAATCTTTAACTTTTCTTCTTCATTTGGATTTGTGTCAATAACAGTCAATTTATCATATTGTAATAAATCTTTGTGTATTTCAAAAAATTTAGTATTAGCATCTGCACCAACTATAGTAATAGGAAGGTTTAACATTTTAGCAGCTTCAATACCATATCTAAAACCCTTTCTGTCTGCTCCATAATCCCCTGCAACTCCATTGTTAGCACACATCAATAGCTTATGTACTACGGGTTCATTTTTAACAGAATAAAATGCTTTAGTTGGTGTATAATAATTAATATCTACACCATGTGATAAATAAAATAACTTATCTGTATCATCAAAATAGTCAACTACATATTCAGCAGGAGCTAAAGAGAAAATAGATTTTTTCATTGCTTCCAATTGCTCTTTATAGTTGCTACTATTTTTACCATAATGGTAGCTATGATGGTCATGTGTAGAATATACATACTCAATACCCCTTTTATGTGCTTCAATACAAAGGTTTGCCACATGTATATGAACTATGTCATACATTTTAGGTTGAACATTGTTTAAATATAATAACTCTACTTCATTTCCTAGTATTCTAAAGTTTTTAGTATACTCATCCATAATTAATTCAGTTGCTCCCCATCCTCTTTGACCTGTCGGTAAAATAGGCAAATTGCTACTTATAACTTGTGCTATTCTCATATAAATTTCTTTTCTTGTTTGTCAATTAATGAAAATCCTTCAGCTTGTGTTGTTAATCTATTATGTACGATACCAAACTTATGAGGACTACCATAAAAAATATGGTTAAAAAACATATCTGCGGCATCCCATTTTTCAGTTCTTAATCTTTCTAAAAGCCATTTTTTAACGCTTTTCGGAAAGCCAATACATTGTAGTCCAATAATATGGTCGGTAATAAATAATAAATCTTGGTCAGGAACAACTTCTCTAACAGGAGATTGTAACCAACCATGTTCCAATGTTTTTACATCCCCAAAAGACATATAACCTATTTTATTATCTTCTATTATTTGATAAGACTTTTCAACTTTCTCTACAAATTCATGTATAGGCACTTCAATAATACAGTCCCCTTCGCAAACTATAAGAAAATCAATACTGTCATCAAATTCACTCATAATTCCATTTTTAAATGATTCGAAGCATCCGTAATGTGAAGGTGTAAGTGCGGTCCCCAATTCACGAACTTGCTCGTCATTGAAGAGGTCCATTGAAACGCAGTTTGGTCGTTGGCAGTTGTACTTAGGTGGCAAGTCTCCATAGGGTATATTCGTGTGTATGATATATTCCCACCCATAGTTGGCCACATGCTTGAGGGATTCTCTACTTTTTTGTTCTCTTTCGTCATTTCTAGTTGTTTGTAAGTGAACTAATCTAATTTTAGGTTTTCTATTTTTAATTTTGTAATGTCCTGTATGCTCGTATTTATGAAGTGTTTTATCATTTAAAACATGCTTTTCATTTTTGTATATTCTATCTCCATCATAAAAGTCAAGCTCTACTTCAATTTCACGACCTTTGTATTCAAATTCTTTTTTAAACTCTTTGCTTTTATCAATTTGCCATCTGTATATGAAAAAATCTTGTCCTCCTTCACGCATAGTAATATTAACCTTTCTGCTATCTATATTGTAAGTAAAGAAATAGAACATATAGTTATTAGGCTTCCCTACAATAGGTATAATTGAATAATACTCAGAATTTGATGCTATACCTAATCCACTATGCTTTAAAAGGGTTTCTTCATCGTTATGCTCAATAAAATATTCTTTTTCTAGGCCTTTTAGTTTTTTAACTAAATAATCTTCAAGGAAGTTTTGAGCACCAATATTTTGACAAATATTATTGTACTCTTCTGCAGTCCTTACATCATCAAAAGTATTTAAGAAGAAATCAACACTAAAAGCCATACCATTCGTTTGTATACCTTTCCCAAAAGGAGTGTTCAAGCTACCTAGATAAGCCTTATACATGTATGGTTCTTTTGCATCAATATCAAATGCTTTCTCAATATTTGGTATATCTTTAGGGTCTAAAACAACATCATAAGTAGTATAAAAGAAAGCTTCATATCCTAATGCTTTGGCTGCTTTTGCTCCGTTAAATAGGTTTGTTAATACAGTTAATGACTGATTGCTGTTTTTTAACCCATTAATATTAATTTCAGCATGGTAGTCATCTGTAAATCTATAAAATCTTGTATAATATGAATGATGAGTCAATGGGTTATGCTCATCGTATATATAGTAGTCAACCATTTTTTGAATATCTTCATCAACAGGGTAATGTGATAAAAGCATAATCTTTCTACCCAATGGCTTTAAGCTATTAATAGTATCTTTTGTAAGTTGTACTCTGCTATCCAAATTAGGCCATGTACCCACAATAATGACTTCTCTTTTGTTATTAGTAGGTTTTGCTTGAGTCAGTTCTATAACTTTGTCAGCATCTTCAGTAAGATTACCTGTTAAATAATGAAAATCTTCATATCCGTTCCATCTGTTTAAATAAACATCTAGGTTATATATTAGCTTAGGTATTTGCTTATACTCTGCAGCTTCTTTTATTACAATAGGGTTTAATTCCTTATTTCCTCGGTCTCCTTTAGAAGGAAAGAAGAAAAGGTCAGCCGCCCTAATAAAGTCCTCTGTATCGCTTCTTTCTCCCCAAATAACGCAGTTTTCGGGCTTATTATCCATCATTGGTTTCCAATAGCTCTCAAAATTACCTGCTTGATTTCCTAAGAAGTGAAACTTTATTTTATAGTCTTTTAGTTTTTCTCCCATTTCAAAGCCGTATTTCTGATTCTTTCTAGGTGTAAATAAGCCTATTATTACCGCATGTTTGTAATCATGCTCAAGTCCTAATTTATCTCTTGCAATCCTTTTATCTGAAGTTTTAGCATCAATTGGATATTCAATAATCTCTTGAGGTACATTTAAGTGGTCGTACTTCATCATATTATATGGGCTAACAAATACAAACTTGTCAGGCATCCATTTTTTGTTTTTAGGATTAAAGCTACTGTCATGGGTAGTTTCAACAATTTTCCAACTTCTTGTTTCTGAATATAAAAAGCTAGACATTTTTTCATCCATAAACATTTCAGGGAACTCTTCCATAGATACTACATCAGGATTGAACTGTTGCATTATTTGCATAAGTTCAGTATGCTTATCTTCTCCTAAAGAATGAAAGTTTTGTTCTCCAACTAAATCAATAATTCTATTCCTTTGAACTACAAAAGCCCAAGCAACAAAAGCATGTTCAATAACCTTAATTTCAAAATCGTCTTTTATTAATGCAATTTTGTTTACTGTAACCTGTGGAGCACCGCCTGTGCTTAGATGTGGCGTAATAATTAGTAATTTTTTTTTCATATCATTTCTATTATATCTAATACTTGTTTTACTGATGGATGACATTCGTAACTTTCTTTCTTTTCACAGCATCCTATTAATGGTTGTACACCTTGTATATTACCCCATGTTTCAACACCATATTTCATGTTAGAAGCACATTCTAAACCACATCCACCACGCACATAATCGTATACTAATTTACCATTATAATAATGTGTTCTAGTATTTTTTCCATATCTATATGGAATCCTAAATTCAGGTTTAATTGATGAGCCTAAATGAATAATAGGAACATTTGTAGTACCTGCCAAATGTAATAAACCACTATCCATTGTTACAAAAGCACTAGCACTCTGCATTAAATACCAACAATCAGAAATGCTTGTTTTATTCATTAAATTTAAACCTTTTTCAATCTCGAAATTAAACACAGGTTTTTGAACATTAAAAAATCCTGTTTCAGAAGAATCCTTTCCAATAGATACTACATCGTAGCCCTTATCATTTAATTGTTTTGTTAAATTCATCCAATTTTCAGCAGACCAAGTTCTTGAAGGCCATGTGCTTACAGGATGTATTAAGATGTAAGGTTTTTTAGGTATTTCAAAAGAACATTCTTCAGTAGGTATATAAAAACATTCCATTTCATCATTACCAAGCATAAACCCAAGATTGATAGCATGAAATTGTCTAATATCTATTGTATTATGTTTATATTCAACACCTCTTTCGTTCTTTTTACCAACATTGTAAAATGAGTTATGTACTATGTAATTATTTTTAATATATCCCATATCAACGCTAGAAGATTTTATACTTCTTTCCACATAAGGATTATTTTTAAAAACTTCAGGCATTTTTGAAATGACTAATATTTTTGTATCATAAGCTTCACTTATTTTTTTAATAGTAGGAGTTGCACATATTAAGTCCCCTAATCCATTACATTCAGTCAATTCTAAACATATATTTTTCATTTATATAATTTTTTCTGTATCATAATTTGGGTCATCCCAAAACTTGTTTGGATTAAATTCTTGAGAAAAGTTTGTAGTTAATACCCATCTTTTTTCATTTGATTTATTTAATTGAGTTCTATGTCTAAGCCATGCAGGGAATATTAAAACATCTCCTGATATTGTAGGTATTTGTTTCCACATCCACATAGGGTCATCATAATAATATTCTCCTTTAACATATTCAAGAGGGTCTTTACATTCAAAAAATCCACCATTCTCAGGCATGTTCAAATAAGAAGCAGCTACCATAAAAGTATTTGAATGATTATGAGCTGTAGTTATACCATCTTTTTCATGTACATTAACCCAACTATTTTTTATTCTATAATCATGAAAGTTTTTTGAATATCCCATACCCTTTGTCGCAACTTCTGTAACCATAAATTTTAACCAATCAAAATATGGTGTAAATTCTTTAATTTTATGAGGTTGTCTTTTATTTTGATGAGAAGTATGTCCATTAACAACTAATGATAATCCTTTTGGAGTTGTTGAAATTAATTCATGACAAATTGGAGCTAATAAGTCCCAATCAAATTCATAATGTAGTTTATACATATAGCTTGAATGTGGACTTAAAACGGATACTTGATTATTTTCTTTCATAAACTAAATTAAAATTTGTGAGAAAAATTTGTAGTTAATACCCATCTATCCTCATTTGATATATTAGGCTGTGTTCTGTGTTGAAGCCATGAAGGAAAGACCAATACATCATTTGTTTTTGTAGGTAAAGTACTCCAAATATTTTCGTTACTAATTGGCAAATTAGATTTGTGATATTCTAAAGGGTCTTTAGCTTGAAAATAACCACCATTATCGGGCATGTATAAATAAGCAGCTACCACAATAGAATTACAAGCATGATTATGTTCATTAGCTTGAGCATTACTTTTATGAACATTTACATAACTATCGGTAATATAATATTTCATTTGATATTCATTAAAAGCCATTTTGATATTAGCTAAATTATCAACCCATACCTTCAACCAATCATAATATGGTTTAAAGTCTTTTATATAATGAGGTTTAGCAAAGTTTTTTTGTGATGTAGAACGAGCACCTTCATCCACAATAATATCTTCACATATTGGTTTCAAAATATTCCAATCAAATTCAAAATTTAATTTAAACATGAAGGGCCTAAATGGATTAATTATTTCAGCAGATTGCATAATTAAATTTTTTAAAGTACCATTGATGATTTTTATATATCCAATTACAAGCCTCTCTGCCTATTATTTCTTCGGCTTTTGTTTCATTTACAGAGACTTTGCTTTTTATTTTATGACTAGCAAAGTGTAACATGTCGTTTTCTATAGTTGTTTTTTCTACTGATTTGAAATCATGTAAAAAATAAGGAATTTTTAAAAAGTCGTAAATTCTTTTGATTTCACTTTCAGGAGATATACAAAATTCTTCATATTTTATAAATAGCATTTTGCTATCATTACCCCAATTAATAATTTCTTTTAATCTTTCTAAGTTTAGAGCTAAAGGCGGTTTAGTTGACCATTCCACAATTCTTTTCTCCATAGTTGTATTTTTTAATTCATTCCAATCTATGTGAGAGTTTATTTTCAAAAAATCATTTCTATAGTTTTTTTCAAAAGATGCAAAAATGTCTCTTAAATCTCTTACCATAAATATAATCTTAGGGGCCTCATTATTGATTTGAACTAAATAATCGTAGAAATACCCCCAAGAGAAGTTTTTGTCAACATAATAAGGCTTGTTTGTAATATTAGCAGCATAGGCTTTTAATCCTTCTTTACAAAAACTAGTAAATGCTTTTTTTAAGATTTGTTCTTGAGAAGGGTGCTGATATTGCAAGTTCATTAAGAACTCATTTTTTGCTGAAACTATTATTTCAGTCAAAGCTCCCATAGAAGGGGCATAAATATCATTATTCTGTGCAAGGATATTCTGTAAAAGAGTCGCCCCTGAACGAGGGAGGGATGAATTATAGAAAATCTTTTGCATGGTTATTTTTATTTTATAAAATTAATGTATTTTCTATATATTTTGTATATTTACATTCTAAAATATTTTTATGATAATTGAAATTAGCATCGGAGAAGCATTTGACAGACTTACCATCCTTAAAATTAAATCAGAAAAGATTAAAGATGAGGCCAAACTGACGAATGTCATGAAAGAGTACTACTACCTGCAAAATCTCATGAATGATGAATTAGAAGTAGATGAGGATAATGAATATTTTAAAAGATTGTTAAATATAAACTCTAAATTATGGGTTGTGGAAGATAAATTAAGAGAATATGAAAAAAACCATGATTTTGGAGATGATTTCACTAAACTTGCAAGGTCTGTATATTTACTAAATGATGCTAGAGCAATGATTAAAAAAGAGATAAATGTGTCCTACGGAAGTCAATTTGTAGAGGAAAAATCTTATAACCAATTGTAAATCAATATGATAGTAGTTTTTTATGGCCAACCTAGCTCAGGCAAGACTACCTTGGCTAAATTACTCCAAGAAAGGATTTTCTTACAAAATCAACCAACCCCTGTTATTATAGATGGGGATGAAATTCGTACTATTTTTAAAGATACCGACTATTCAAAAGAAGGTAGAACAAATAACCTAAGAAGAATTAGTGATATTGCCATTTTTTTAGAAAGTAAGTATAACTTAGTGATTATCAGTGCAGTATATCCTTATCAAGAAGCTAGACAATACTTAGATAGTATATGTAATAATGTGCTTTGGGTTCATTTATTCCATGTTGATTTTAGAGAAAGGCAAGAATTTCATGTAAAAGATTTTGACCTCCCTTTTGTTGAAGCTAGAAAGAATTGTTCCATAAATACTACAAATTTTACTCCTGAAATGTGTATTGACAGAATATTAGATTATATGTCATTATAAGTAATCATTAAATATTACTCAATTTTTAGTATATAAATATAAAATTGTACTATTTTTATACTAAATATTTAAGTGTTTATGGCTGCTCCTGCTAAAAAGACAACAACTAGAACTGTAAACTCAAGTGAAAACTTGACTTTGAGAGTTAATCATATTGAGAAAACTATAATGAAAATTAGTCCTCAAATTGATGAAATTTATAAAGTTATTGTAGGAAATGAAGCTTTTCAACAGGAAGGTTTGATTTCAAGAGTTAAAAAATTAGAAGACCAAAACGAAAAGAGTAATGCTCTTAGAAATAAATTAATGGGTGCATTTGTTGTAGGTGGTGCAGTTTGGACAGTATTATGGGAAATAATTAAAAATAACTTTTTGAAATGATACCTAAAGGAGACCCTAAAGCAATAAATCCTATTCAAAAGATATTTTCTGATGGGGACTTAAAAAAAATAGGAACTGCACAAACAGTTGGACAGTTTGCTGAAATAGGGGCTGCTTTGGCAGGGGGTTTTGCTGCTTTAAATGATGCTAAAAAAGCTCAAGAGTTTCAAAACTATTTGTCTAATCTTAGCGATGACCAACAACAAGCTTTGATTAATTCAATAGAAAAAGCTAAAACAGAGGAAGAGACTTATAGAATTATTGCTGCTGTTATACAAAATTCACAATCAAAAAGGGTTGAAAACCTTGCAGGTGTGATAGTTAAACAAGAGCAGATAAATAGAAATATTAGAATAGAGAAAATAGTTATTATATCATTATTAGGTTTACTAGCTATAGGTTTAATTTATTCAAGAAAAAAAGATTAATGCAAAACGAAACCATAAAAAGAGAAAATGACCAAAGGATTGATGAATTAGAAGCGGCAATAGTAGATAATTTGGAATTAATAGAATGTCCTGTAGTACATAGATTTACAGATGGAATGTACATAAGGGAAATATCTATGCCAAAAGGTTCTTTACTAACTAGTAAGATTCATAATTCTAATCATCCATACACTATTTCGAAAGGAGTAGCCTTGGTACAAATTGATGCGGGAGAATGGATTGAGTTAGCGGCCCCTTATACGGGTATAACTTTAGCGGGAACTAGAAGAGTTTTATTTATTGAAGAAGATTGTATTTGGACAACATATCATCCATTAGAAGATATGAAATTGACTTACAATGATTTGACTGAAGAAGAAAAACAAAACATAGTAGATGAAATTGAAAATGAAATAATAGAACCGCATGTGAATTATCTTACAGGTACTAATATTCATTTAGATTATAAAGAAAAGATTGATAAAAATAAAATTGGATAATTATGGCATGGTTAATGACAGGAGCAGCAGTTGCATCAGCAGGTACCGCAGTAGCGGGTACCATAGCAGGTACAAGAGATTCTAGGTTAAGAACACAATATGAACAAAATCTAAGTCTTTTAGACTACGACCAAAAAAAGCAATTAAACAATGCTTTAATAAGAGCTCAAGATGAAACATCTAGGCAGCAAATATTAGCTAATGCTTTAGGTGGAGTTAGTCAAGCTAGAGTACAAACTTTTGGCAATATTGCATTAGAAAGAGAAAAAACTAATCAAGTTGTAACTATTTTAGGAGTTGTTGCAGGTATCGGTCTTTTAGGTTTCTTATTATTTACAGCTAAAAAATCATAAAATGGAAGTGTTACAAGGACAAATATTTACGCCAAATAAAAAAACTATATTGGCTGATGAGATTAAAATTGAGTTGGAAAACCTAAATAAAGCTATTGCCAAAGGTGGTATTGATGCAGGACAAAAACAAGCTATAGACGCTAGTAAATTAGCATTACAAAAAGTTTTAACTAGTATATTAACAAAAAAAGGAGTAGTAACTCCTGATGAAACTGATGATGCTTTAAAGAAAATGGATGAAGCTAAAAAAGCAAGACTAAAAAATGATTTTTATGGTAGCATCAAAAAATATGGTTTATATATTGCTATCGCAGTAGTCGCAGGTGTTGGATTATATTATTATACAAAAAAGAGTGCAAAATGAATACAAATGTAAAAAAACTGTTATTAATTTTTGGTGGTGGATTTTTGCTTTTTTGGGCTTTTAAAAAAATAAAGCCCATTGATGTTAAAAAGAAGACCAATAAAAAAACTGATTCTGAAGCTTCTGCTAATGGTAATTCCGATGAGAAAACCAAAAATGCTAAAATATGTATGAAAGCATTTATAGAAGCAAAAAAAGCAGGAGAATCAAAAGAGTTTTTAGCTGATATGAATAGAGAATTTGCTAAAGAGTATGGGTTAAAAATTATGCCAAATAAAACCGATGGTAGATTATTTGTATCTGACACAGAAGGTAATAAAGTTATATAACTTATTAAAGAATGGCACAAGAACAACCATTAGCATTAACGAAGGAACAATTACTGCAATTTCAGATAGTGAATAATACAAATTTTCCTATCCCTAATGTGCCTTTTCTAACAGCTAATGTTACTTTTAATTCTATTACTCAATATCAATGGGCTTTACCTCCTAATCTTAATATACCAACAGTAATTACACCTGTAGTAACGATTTTGACTACACCTGCTTTACAAGCAGTCGTTCCTATTGATATTGATACAGCTTTTTCGCCTACTTATGCGGCAATAACTGAATCTATTTCAACTAATAATTATGGAACTAATTTCTTTTATGCTCAATCATCAAATTGTGCTCAAGTTTCTCAAGTAAATACTTATATTGATAGTGATATTGCAGGTAATGCAACAGTTATAGCTTTACCATTTACTTTAGACCCATATCAATCACAATGTGTTGTTTACTACTATCCGCCTGAGAATCTAGTTACTTTTAATGGAACAAGTTCATTAAATTTCACTATGCTTGAAAATACTACATTGAATTTAAAAGTATTTTCTAGTAGTACTTCTCCTTCACAGATATTAGATGAAATTTCAGGATATAAAAACAATGCTTTTACAGAAATTGAACAAGCATTAGGTACAGATGTATTTACCGATTATTGTAACTATTTAATTGATACCGAATAATGCCAAGTTTTACTATTAATGTTAATGGGGAAAATTATACCGTAGGCTACGATGGAACATTCGATAGCCCACAGGGATTAATTCCTGCATTAAATAATTTAGGCTATGGCATATTTTGGATAGAACAAATTGGTGGAGTGAATGTATTGACAACTGTAGACGATAATGATGTATGGGGTACTGCTGAAACTAATTCAGACCCAACTACAACTACAACTAGTACGACTAGTACAACTACAACTACTTTTATTCCTATTCCAAGTACGACTAGTACTACAACTACAACTACTTTAGCACCTTCAACAACTACAACAAGTACAACTACAACAAGCACTACTTTAGCACCTACGACTAGTACGACAACTACAACTACTTTAGCACCTACGACTAGTACGACAACTACAACTACTTCAGCACCTACAACTAGTACAACTACAACAAGTACAACTATTGCAGGTTCTACGACTACTAGTACGACTACGACTACAACGACTTTATTTGCTCAAACCGTAAATTATGCAAGTAATGCAACTAATGCTTGTTTAAATCCAACAGGAACTCAAAATGTAGTAGGTAATGCTGTAAATTTTTGTGATTGTACAATATTTACTTCAAATGGATTTGCTACACTTCCTGATGGAAATTATGTTTTAGCATATAGCGGTAATACTTTAGATATTAATATTTCAGGATTTCCTACAATAACTGCAACTGTTACGGGTGGCGGATGTAGTGCATGTCCTTTAAGTACTTCAACTACGACTACAAGTACTACCCTTCAACAAGTATGGTATCAATTAGCAAATTGTGATGGAGGTGGTACTGTTTATACAACAAATTATGATATTGGCTATGCTGATGTTACAGATAGAGTTTTTGGAAATGTTTTAGGTGTACCTTCTACATTAACAGTAACAAGTGTATTATTTAGCGACCCTGCAGGAACACAAATAGGCATTGTTAATTCAGGTTTCACAGGATGCCCTGCTTCTACTACAACTACTACCACTACTACAACATTACCTCCTGTAACTTTAGATTTAACAGCTACATGTACAGGTCTTACTCAAACTATAACAATAGATAATTTTGCAGGTGGAGATGGAACTACATATTATGCAAACGATACAACTTATGATAATCCTGCATTAGCAGCAGGTGGTGCTACAAGTATAATTGTAGGTGGAACAAGAACTTATACAACTCAACCAAATGGAACTAGATATATTTATGTATTTAGTTCAACTAGAAATACAGTTAAACAAGGCGGACAAGTTGATTGTGTAAGTACTACTACTACAACTACTACTACAACTTTACCTATAACTAGCACAACTACAACTACAACAACTTTACCTATAACTAGCACAACTACAACTACAACAACTCAGCCTCCTGTTGATGCTAATATTAGTTCGGTTTGTACAGGAATTACTCAAACAATAACTTTAGATACATTTACAGGTGGTGATGGAACAACTTATTTTGCAAATGATACAACTTATGGAGACCCTGTTAGTGCTGCTGCAGGAGCTACAAGTATAATTGTAGGTGGAACAAGAACTTATACAACACAACCTAACGGAACGAGATATGTTTATATAACATCAGGAACTAGAAATGATATGAAGCAAGGAGGTCAAACTTGTACAACGACAACTAGTACTACAACTACAACAACTGCGGCACCAACAACGACAACAACAAGTACTTCTACAACTACAACAACTCAACCTCCTTATGTATACTATGTTGCAACAAGATGCGATAACATAGGATTACAACAAAATTTTAGAACAACGGGTACATACAGTGCAGGTACTTCGCTTAGATACAATGGATATTGTTGGGAAGTTCAGACCATACAAGGAACAACGGGAGTAGATGCTGAAAGTTCATACATTAATTGTGCATCTTGTAATGGAACATTCCCTACTACAACTACCTCAACGACTACCACATCGACAACATTGCCTCCTGTAACTGCTAATATTAGCTCCGTTTGTACAGGAATTACTCAAACAATAACAGTTGATACCTTTGGTGGTGGAAGTGGAACTTATTTTGCAAGTACAACAACTTATGCAGACCCTGTTAGTGCGGCTGCAGGTGCTGTAACTTCAGTTTCAGGCTCAAGAGATTATACATCTCAACCTAATGGAACAAGATATGTATATGTAACCTCTACAGGCGGTGCTCCTGTAGTGAAGCAAGGAGGCCAAACTTGTACTACAACAAGTACAACAACTACTACAACAACTTTACCTCCTACAAGTACAACAACAACGACAAGTACGACAAGTACAACAACTGCAGCACCTGTTTACTCATATTATGTCGCAACAAGATGTGATGACCCATTCTTACAACAAAACTTTAGAACATTTGGGTCGTATGTTGCAGGAATTTCAGTTAGATACAATGGATATTGTTGGGAAATTCAAGGGTTACAAGGAGCATCAGGAGTAGACGCTGAAAATACTTATATTAGTTGTGCATCTTGTAATGCCTCAAACCCTACTACAACTACAACTAGTACGACCACTACAACTACAACTGCTCCTCTAACTTCTAATATATCTGTAAGTAATAGTTCTTTAGATGTTGAAATCAGTCAGGTAGACTTTAATGGTGTTACGGCAACATATATAAGTGGTCAACCTTTACCTAACACAACAGGTAATGGAACTAATTTGAATACAACGCAAATTGGTACATTTACATTAAATGTTTACAGAAATAATTCAGTTTCAGGTCAACATATTACAGTAACTGATAGTCAAGGAACAGAACAATGTGTATTTTTTAGTAGTGGTTCTGCAACAGAATCATTCTTAGGTGTAGTATATGATGGCGTTACAGGTTTAAATATTGATGTAGCAGATGGAGCTTGTACTCCTCCACCTCCAACTAATAATTATGAATATATTGCTACAGGTTGTACAGGAGGAACAAGTAATATTATTGTTGATAGTTCATTATCTGTTGGGTCAGTTTATTATACACTAGGTGTTGCACCTACAAGCTGTTATACTATAGATAGTTTTGTGGGTGGAACAAACACACCTGTAAATATTGTTTTTGGAGGAATAGCGGCGGGTTGCGAGGACAACTTAAATTGTGCTCAATTGTAAAAAAAGACTTAATTTTATAACCTAAAAAAAACCATAAAATGTACAAACACAAGACCCTAACACTAATGTGTGTTCAGCCATGTATACAATACTATGCTTGGCAAGTGGAAGTGATGTTGACAAATTTCAAAAACCTCAGAATCCACGAAGAATTTAATGTTCAAACCCTTTGGGCGTTTAATAAGAACGAATCAGATTGGGAAGAAAAACGAGCCATTATCAAGAAAGTAGAAGATGCTTACTCAGATGTGGCTGAATTTCATTATTACGAGGACACAAGACAATACCCAATTAGTTACATCAGCTCAATTAGACCCAATGTATTAAAACAGCATTTTCAAGCATTTCCTGAGTTAAGTCTTGAAACTATCTTTTACCACGATTGCGATGTGGTTTTTTCTCGTTTCCCATTATTTCTACATAATTATCAACAAAAAGATAATAATTGGTATGTATCTGATACTATTTCATATATAGGCCATGATTATATACTATCTAAAGGCGATGATGTTCTGAAAAAAATGTGTGATATTGTAGGTATATATAAAGATGAAGTTAGAGTTAGACAAGGACAATCAGGTGGTGCTCAATACATTATGAAAAATGTAGACTTTAATTTTTTCCATAAAGTTGAAAAAGATTCTGAAAAACTTTTTAAAGAAATAACTGAGCTTAACAATAAAAAGAAACAAGCTGACCCTACCCATCATGAACTACAAATTTGGTGTGCTGATATGTGGGCTGTATTATGGAACGCATGGATGAGAGGATATAATACTAATGTAATTAAAGAAATGGATTTTTGTTGGGCAACTGATTTAGCTACAACATGGGATGAAAAAATATTATTTCATAATGCAGGTGTAACAGGGAATCCTAATGAAAAGCTTTTTTACAAAGGTAAATAGATAGCACAATTACCTTATGAAGATGAAGGATT
>Ga0181349_1000136_pt1 | contig 29480 bp, 19 predicted proteins | sample Su13VDMM110SD_FD_130106 | JGI IMG/M metagenome (GOLD analysis project Ga0181349, IMG submission 130106) | Freshwater viral communities from Lake Michigan, USA - Su13.VD.MM110.S.D | ecosystem: Environmental > Aquatic > Freshwater > Lake | place: USA: Michigan | collected 2013-07-16 | reverse complement strand
AAGGAGTTAATCCAATCTGTACTGGGCTGCTTTTAAATATTGCCGTATCATCACCCAGCCGACCATGAAGATTAACTCCCCAGGTCCACATCGTACCATCTGTTTTAATGGCCATAGAGTGGGTTTCACCATTATCAATTTGTGACCAGGTATTTAAGGCGCCTACTTGTATGGGGCTGGATCTATTTATATCTGTGCTATCCCCCAGCTGGCCACTATTATTTAGCCCCCAGGACCACATCGTACCGTCAGTTTTAATGGCTTTAGAGTGTGTTTCACTAACACTAATTTGTGACCAGGTAGTTAATGCACCAACCTGCACAGGACTAGATCTTCTTATTACTGTATTATCACCTATTTGCCCTTGAGTATTACCCCCCCACGCCCACATAGTGCCGTCAGTTTTAATAGCCACAGAGTGTATTTCACCAACACTAATTTTTGACCAGGTGGTTAAAGCGCCTACCTGTACAGGGCTGGATCTATTTATTACAGTATTACCACCTAGTTGACCATCAACATTATTTCCCCAGGACCACATCGTACCGTCAGTTTTAATCGCCATGGAACTGTTACTAACACTAATTTGTGACCATGTGGTTAAAGCACCAATCTGTACAGGGCTGGATCTATTTGTTATTGTGCTAACCCCCAGTTGTCCATAATTATTTTGCCCCCAAGACCACATTGTACCATCGGTTTTAATGGCCATGGAGTAACCATTACCAGCAGAAACCTGAGACCAGGTGGTTAGTGCACCAACCTGCACAGGACTAGATCTTTCTAATACTGCATTATTTCCCAGACTGCCAGTATCACCATCTCCCCAAGCCCACATTGTACCATCGGTTTTAAGAGCAACACTGTGTCCCCAACCACCAGAGATCTTTGACCAGGTAGTTAATGGACCTATCTGCACAGGACTGGATCTAGCTATTACAGTATTATCACCCAACTGTCCAGCACCGAAAACTCCGGTGTTATACCCAAAAGCCCACAACGTACCATCTGCTCTAATGGCTAAGGAATGAGAAGTGCCCGCACTACTTAATGACCAACCATATACCTCAGCCCCTATCTGAACAGGACTAGATTTACTTATTACTGTAATATCTCCCAGCATGCCAGTATTATTACTACCCCAGGTCCATAAAGAACCGTCTGTTTTAATGGCTAAAGAGTGAAAATCACCTCCAGAAATTTTTGACCAGGTGGTTAATGCACCAATCTGTATGGGGCTAGATTTAGCTATTATTGTATTATCACCTAATGCGGTGCTACTGCCCCAGGCCCACAACGTACCATCGGTTTTAATAGCTAAGGTGTGACGCTGGCCAACAGCAATCTTTGACCATGTAGTTAATATACCAATTTGAACAGGGCTTGATCTATTTATTTCCGTGTTATTTCCCAGTTGTCCATAATCATTACGTCCCCAGGCCCACATCGTTCCATCAGTTTTAAGGGCCATGTTATATTGTTGACCTGCAGCAATCTGATCCCAGGTGGTTCCTGCACCAATCTGTACGGGGCTAGATCTTTGTATTGCTGCATTATCACCCAGGGTACCATAAAAAAACCCTATGGTATCACTTTTACCCCATGTCCATAAAGTACCATCTGTTTTAATAGCAGCACTATGCTGTTCATTTACAGCAATCTTGGACCAGGTGGTTAATGCACCAATTTGGACGGGGCTGGATCTATCTATTATTGTATTATCACCTAATGCCCCATACTCATTTTGCCCCCAGAGCCACATTGTACCATCAGTTTTAAGAGCGGCGGAGTGATAAGAAGCAGCAGCAATCTTGGACCAGGTGGTTAATGCACCAATTTGAACGGGGCTGGACTTAGATATTCTGTCATTATGACCTAGTCTACCATCAGTACTATTTCTACCCCAGGACCACATTGTACCATCAGTTTTAATTGCCAAGACGTGTTCAGCAAAGCCTGCAGCAAGCTGAGACCAATTAGCATCTCCTGCTCCGGGTGTATAGTTAATCTGTACAGGACTAGATCTGTATATTATTGTATTATCACCTAGTTTACCATCACTATTAGCCCCAAAGGTGTACAGTGCACCATCAGTTTCAATAGCCATATTGTGTCCAGTACCAGCAGCAATTAAAGACCAAGTACTTAATGTACCTATCTGGACAGGACTGGATCTAGCTATTACAGTATTATCACCTAACACACCGTCAGCATTTTCACCCCAAGCCCACATAGTACCATCTGTTTTAGTAGCAATAGAATGAGTACCAGCATCAATCTGAGACCAGGTAGTTAATGTACCTACTTGTATGGGACTGGATCTTCTTAGTATTGCATCATCACCTAACCGGCCATCATTATTTCCCCAGGCCCACATGGTACCATCTGTTTTAACGGCCATAGAATGAGCAGTACCACCAGCAATCTGTGACCAGGTGGTTAAAGCACCAATCTGAACTGGGCTTGATCTATTTAATATTGTACCATCACCCACGGAACCATTAGTGTTTATACCCCATGCCCACATTGTACCATCGGTTTTTATGGCTATAGTAAAAGTACCACCAGCATCAATCTGAGACCAGGTGGTTAATGCACCAATCTGTATGGGGCTTGATTTTTTTGCTATTGTATTATCACCTAGCTGACCATTAGCATTATTTCCCCAGGACCACATTGTACCATTGGTTTTAAGGGCAATAGAGTGCACCTGGCCAGCAGCAACTGACGACCAGGTAGTTAAAGCACCAATTTGTACAGGGCTTGATCTAGGTACTATTGTATTATTACCTATCTGACCATGCTCATTGCTTCCCCAGATCCACATAGTACCATCTGTCTTAATAGCTATACTATGACTATCGCCACTAGTAATCTTAGACCAGGTGCCTAATAAGCCTACCTGTACAGGACTGGATCTATTTGTTATTGTATTAACACCCAGCTGGCCATTAGTATTTTGACCCCAAGTCCACATGGTACCATCGGGTTTAATAGCCATAGAGTGTTGACTTCCCCCAGCAATATTAGACCAGGGGGTTAGAGCACCAACCTGTATAGGACTGGATTTATCTATTACTGTATTATCACCCAACTGTCCATTAGTAGAACCTGTTCCCCAAGCCCACAAATACTTTTCTAAAGTCTTTAATGGCCATAATCCGGCTGATTTTAATGATAGAGCCTGATCCAGTGTCCACATTCCCGACGCCGATCCGCCCTCCGACCCAAACTCAGTATTAGTCGGTCCCACCGTTGCAGTGGGACTCTTGGTTATAACCCCGCCGGGAAATGCTCCTGCCATATTATTCCATTAATGCGTCTAGATCTTCATGGGTTACAGCGGCGTTAATAGCTGCCACACGTGTTGCAATCTCAGCCTTTACCGCTGTAACGGCGGCAGGATCAAATTCTTCAGCAGGATCAGCACTCATTTCTAGGCGAAGTTGCTCTTGCACCACCTGCTGTAGCTTACCCTTGGCACCACCCAGCAACCCACCGCGACGATCTTCCACTGTCAGTGAGGTTTTTGCCCAGACAATTTCTGCCGGTGTCACAGTCAGATCAAATGAATGGGTGGTAATGTATTCACGATTAGGGGTTACATCGGGCTTAACCTCCTCCGCTGCACGCCATCCTGGTTCGGTGGCTATTTTTGTATCATTGGGCTTTACATCCCAGCAATCGGTCACAGCACCGCTTTGTTCACGAATCCAAAATCCCGTTGTTCTTGTTACCATATTTTTCTCCTATACTTACTTAGTTTGCATTTCTGCGAGTTTTAAATTAAGCTTCTTAAAAGCACCAGACCAATCACCAAATTCTTCCTGCCTGAATAATCGTACATTATCATACCAAGGTGTGGTATCACCCTCCCTAGCCCACAAATAATATGGTAGAATCGGTACCATAATCCATGTTGGTACACCCATAGCACCTGATAAGTGTGCAACTGATGTGCATGAACTAACTACCAAATCACATGATGCAATTGCCGCCTTCGTATCTTCCCAAGCATCCAATGGAACCTGCTTGACCCAGCTGGGACAAAATTCCGCTCCTTTATCTCGCTGCAAAGAAATAAACTCTGCATCTAGATCCTTCAATGCATCGAACATTAGATTAGGTGGAAAGATTCTATGCTGCTCATGCTCAAAAGCTGGATTACCCTGCCACCTTAATCCTATTCTCAAACCCTGATGTTGTTTAACCTCTGGTTTATTTATATAGGCAGAGCCGTCTACATCAGAATATTCTAGTCCCAGGGGCATAACAGTGGACATAGATGGGGTCCAGTAATCATGCACCACCCCAAAAACAGCATCATGCTGCACCACCGCCACCACCCCTTTAATACCTCTTAACAGAGTAGCTATTTCACCAGAACATGCAATTATTACCTCACACCCTTTATCGGTTATGTATCTGGCATAACGGGCTCCATGGATCTGATCACCCAGTCCCCCTTCAAGATTTAAAAGTACAGTACCCTTAGATACACCATCCCACATTTGAGTAGGTACCCGGGGTATAGGGTTGCCGAATACTTTTTCAATACGACCGCGGAATAATAGCTGCTCGCCCTCTAGAAGCTTACCCTGTTGTAACTTATACCAGCCACGATTGAATGCTGCACGATGATTCCAGGGCTCATCAGCCTCGATCTCCTGAGCCAGCCTCCAACCTTCTTTAAAATTGCCCATTAGACTGGCGGTAAGCTGTAGATCTAGTTTATGTATGGGTCTGGAGGTAGTTTGTTCGTTGAGCCAGAATCTTGGTTGCAGGTATTGATCATACATATGACCCAATACGTCTTTTGGATCCTCATAATGCTGATACCCCAACTTAGGTTTAATATCATGAAGACCCTTAACAGACCAAACCTCTTCATCTCGCTCCTTGAGATTAGCACCATCCAGGGTATCAAAATCATACTCATGATCGGGTAGATCTAAAAACTTATGTACGCGTTTTAATTGAGTTGCAGGATCACGCATCAAGTCATCATAGTCTACAAATAGAATACATTCTGGTGCAAAATGATACCCGGATTCTAGAGACTGATAGGACTCCTTAACATGGCCTACAAGATCTGAATCACGAAGAAATTGATATTTGTCTTCAGGCTTGGCAATTCTAACAAATGATGCCACACAATCTGGAATATTACGAACGGTGGCTACAATTTTAGGTTTATGACCAAGAACATTTGCCATAGTAGGGATATTGATACTGGATGACCAACCCCTGGCTTTATCTAGAATAACAGGTTTATCAATAGTGGCATATTTTTCTTCGCAAATATTACGTAGAATACGCTTGATTTCATCTTCATTGGCTGCCTTATCCATGGATGCTCTCACCGTCTGACTGTTATTCCAGGCAGTAAGTGTACCCACCAGAATATCTAGTAACCCAGAGGTAGACGTGGCATGAACAGATGGGTGTTGATTAAGAATAGCTGCCAGAACGGTGGAACCAGACCGAGGAAGACCTGCCAGGAAGTAAATACTTTTCATGATTTATATAGTAAAAGAGTGAATAAAAAAATAATTATAACCTATTTTGAGGTAAAAATCAATAGTTAATTAAGAGGGAAGTGATGCGATACCCACAGTAGCTCCGCCGGCGGTAATTTTAGACCAGGTGGTTAATGTACCAATCTGGACCGGGCTGGATCTACTTAATATGGTGTTATCACCTAGATGTCCAGCGCCATTAGAACCCCAAGCCCACAAAGTACCATCAGTTTTAATAGCCATACACCATTCTGATCCCCCATCAATCTGAGACCAGGTGGTTAGAGCTCCAACTTGAACTGGGCTTGATCTATAGACCGTATCATTTAATCCCAATTTACCAAAACCGCCTCCCTGATTTTCACCCCACGACCACATCGTACCATTGGTTTTAATGGCTAAGGTTTGTTGACTATTGGCAGCAACCTTAGACCAACCAATCTGACCATTACCAGCACCGATTTGAACTGGGCTGGATCTATTTGCAGCTGACCCATCACCCAGTGCATCATTAATATTAAGTCCCCAGCCATATAACGCCCCATCAGTTTCAATTGCTAATGTGTGTTCTGTTCCAACAATTTTGGACCAGGTAGTTAAAGATCCTATTTGTACAGGACTGGATTTACTTATTGATCCTGTATTATTACCCAGCTGACCATCACTATTTTTACCCCAGACCCACATTGTGCCATCGGTCTTAATAGCCATAGAATGAAACGTACCACCAGCAATCTTGGACCAGGTGGTTAAAGCACCAACCTGTACAGGACTTGATCTATTTATTTGTGTACCATCCCCTAGTCTACCATCAGAACTATTGTCACCCCAAGTCCACATTGTGCCATCGGTTTTAATGGCCATGGAATGAAACGTACCACCTCCAGCAATCGATGACCAAGTAGTAAGAGCACCAATCTGCACGGGACTAGATCTGGATATTACTGTACCATCACCTAGTTGACCGATTTGATTACGTCCCCAGGCCCACATCGTACCATCGGTTTTAAGAGCTATAGAGTGGTGCTGACCAGGGGCAATCTGAGACCAGGTGGTTAAAGCCCCTACCTGAATTGGACTGGATTTATTTATTATTGTATTATCACCCAGCTGAGCGTAAAAATTATAACCCCAGTTCCACAAAGTACCATCGGTTTTGAGGGCCATAGAGAACTCTTCACCATTAGCAATCTTGGACCAGGTGGTTAAAGCACCAACTTGGACTGGACTGGATCTAGGTAATATTGTATTATTACCCAGTTGGCCACTAGTATTACTTCCCCAATTCCACATCGTACCATCTGTTTTAAGAGCCGCGGTGGTATAACCAATACTAGTAGCAATCAATGACCAGGTGGATAGAGTGCCAATTTGTACAGGACTGGTTGCGTATACTACTGAATTACGACCCAGCTGACCGATTTGATTGCGTCCCCATCCCCACAATGTACCATCGGTTTCCGTAGCTATGGAGTATCGACCTCCAGCAGCAATTTGTGACCAGAGGGTTTCTTCAATTGGAGTTGTACCAATTTGAACAGGACTGGATCTATACACTCTTGTATTATCACCCAGCTGACCGCAAACAGCTCTACCCCAGGCCCACAACGACCCATCGGTTTTAATAGCCATAGAGTGACGTAAACCACCAGAAATATTTGACCAGGTAGTTAGTGCACCAATCTGTACAGGACTGGATCTATTTAATACAGTGTTAACACCCAGCGCACCGTTAGACCCCACCCCCCAAGACCACATTGTACCATCGGTTTTAGTGGCTATGCTGTGATAGGTACCAGCAGCAATTAAAGACCAAGTGGTAAGAGCACCAACCTGAATAGGACTGGATCTACTTATTATTGTATTATCACCCAACTGACCACCGCCAGTACTGTAAGTATTACGACCCCAGAGCCACATGGTACCATCAGTCTTAATGGCCATAGAGTGATAGGTACCTGCAGCAATTTTAGACCAGGTAGTTAATATACCAACCTGTACAGGGCTGGATCTAAGTATTACGGTTTCATTACCTAGTTGACCGTAAGTATTACCACCCCAGTTCCATATTGTACCATCGGTTTTAATGGCCATTACGTGACCGCCAGAAGAAATTTGTGACCAAGTATGTAAAGAATCGACTTGAACGGGACTAGATCTACTTAATATGGTGTTATCACCCAGCCCCCCATTGCCGTTTGTTCCCCAGGTCCACAAATAATCTTCTAGAATACCCTTCCATGTACTAGCCCCCACAGCCTGAAACAGCTGTGCCAACGTCCACATTCCTGAAGATTGTACTGCTAATGGCATGAAAAAACTCCGAGTCTTTGTAAATTATTATGCATAGGATTAGAAGGGAATAGCTACAAGGCCAATAGAGTGATTATCCCCTTGAGCTGTTAAGGACCATGTTAATGCACCCACCTGTATGGGACTGCTTTTACCTACACCTGTATTATCACCTAGTTGACCTTGACTACCATTCCCCCACACCCACAATGTACCATCAGTTTTAATAGCCATAGCGGTATTACTACCACGAGAAATAATAGACCAAGTGGTTAAAGCACCAACCTGAACGGGACTGGATCTACTTATCGTTGTATTATCACCCACCTGACCTGAACCATTATCTCCCCAGGACCACATTGTACCATCAGTTTTAACAGCTAAGGTTTGACTCTGCCCACCAGCAATCTGGGACCAGGTAGTTAAAGCACCAACTTGTATCGGGCTTGATCTATGTATTATTGTATTATCACCCAGAGCAGCTTGGTTATTTTTTCCCCAGGTCCATAGGGTACCGTCAGTTTTAATTGCCATGGTGTGATCTTGACCACCAGCAATCTTTGACCAGGTGGTTAAAGCGCCGATCTGGACAGGACTGGATTTATACGCTGATCCTAATCCCTGATTACCCAGTTGGCCAGAAAGATTGTTTCCCCAGGCCCACAGGGTACCATCGGTTTTAATGGCTAAGGAGTGAAATCGACCTGCAGCAACTTTGGACCAAGTAGTTAATGCACCTACCTGGACGGGGCTGGATCTAGCTATAGCTGTATTATCACCTACAGCACCATAATTGGCATTTTCTCCCCAAGCCCACAATGTACCATCAGTTTTAAGGGCCATACTATGTGTCCCGGCAGCAATCTGGGACCAAGTGACTAGAGTGCCAATTTGTACAGGGCTTGATCTATTTACTACTGAATTATCACCTACAGCACCAGCAGAGTTATCTCCCCAAGCCCACATCGTACCATCGGTTTTAATGGCTAAGGAATGATTTTTACCACCAGTAATTTTTGACCAGGTAACTGTACTAACCTGAACGGGACTGGATCTACTTATCGTTGTATTATCACCCACTCTACCATAATTACCATTCCCACCCCAAAGATACAAAAAATTATTATCACCGTGTTCAGCAAGTGGAGTCCAAACAGCCGATAAAAATCCTCCGTTATAACGCTTAGACATTAATATTGCCTCTTAAAAGAATCTATTCTCAAAACTTAGGAAAGTTCTTCGAAAGATACCACACAATGTAGGGCTGATGTAGTACCAGCCAGGGCAACAATAGATGAATTTTCTTCTAAATAAAATGATGTGGTTTTATCGGTGATAATTAAAGAAGCTGCCGCTGGCACTGAAATATCATATGCCAGATAAAATGAGGACCCAGCACCTGCAGCCGCTGTATTATAAGCCAACCTTACGGTGGCTGCAGAAGCTGTAATATTAGATATAACTATATTATTAATCTTCAGCACCTTGCCGCTTGATGCGGCGTTGGATACCTGGGATGCCAAAGATGCGGTTAATAATGCGGCAGCTGATTTAGCTGTTATAGTAGCAACGTTTACAATATTGGGTGCGGCCATTTAATTCTTCCTTAGAAATACAATTGTTTTTTTATTTATCCGCCAAAGACCATGGCCATTGCAATGGCTTTTCCAGTCGTTGCAAAGGTGGGGGTGGCGTTGGCTACAAAAGAAAGACGACCGGCATAATCCACTGTTATGACAGGTATAACCGATGTGCTACCATATACCCCGGCTGTAGCGCCTGCGGGCTGTATTTGCGTTATCATGATGTTACCGGTGATCTGACTATTGGCCACCGATGTAATCTGTGAACTAATAATATTACCGGTGATCTGGGTGTTAGCCACCGATGTAATCTGCGAGCTAATAATATTACCGGTGATCTGGCTATTGGCCACCGAGGTAATCTGTGAACTAATAATATTACCGGTGATCTGGGTGTTAGCCACCGAGGTGATCTGCGAGCTAATAATATTGCCAGAAATCTGGCTATTAGCTACAGATACGGATGGGGCTTGTCCGATATACGCCATTTTTATTCCTATTTAAATTCTATGTAATATTTATACGTAAATCGGAGAGCATGTTTTATAAACCAAATTGAACACTGGGTAAATATACACATTTAGTTGTTGGTAGTAAAATCATGTAAATATACTAGCCTATAGCTAAGGAATGAGCAGTGCCGGCAGCAATCTGAGTCCAGGAGGTTAAAGTACCGACTAGTGCCGGACTTGATAAATAGATAACATTATTACCACCTAGTTGACCATCAACATTTTTACCCCAAGACCACATTGTACCATCGGTTTTAAGGGCTAAGGAGTGGTCACCACTAAAACCAGTAGCAATCTGAGACCAAGTAGTTAAAGCGCCAATCTGTATAGGGCTGGATTTATCATATGCTGTACTATCACCCAGCTCACCACATGCCGCGTTACTACCCCAGGCCCACAACGTACCATCGGTTTTAATAGCCAAAGAGAATACTCGACCACCGGAAATCTTTGACCAGGTAGTTAATGCACCGATCTGGACAGGACTGGATCTATTAGTAATAGTTCCATCTGTATTATTGCCCAGCTGACCTAATTGATTATTGCCCCAGGTCCACAATGTACCATCGGTTTTAATGGCTAAACAGTGTTTAGCACCAACATCAATTTTAGACCAGGTAGTCAAGGCACCAATCTGGACCGGACTGGATCTATTTATTACTGTATTACCACCTAGTTGACCATCAACATTAGTACCCCATGACCACATCGTACCATCGGTTTTAATAGCTACTTTAAAGTATTGACCAGCAGCAATCAACGTCCAGGTGGTTAATGTACCTACCTGCACGGGGCTGGACCTATTTATTACTGTATTATCACCAAGCTGACCAAAGTTATTATTCCTACCCCAAGTCCACATTGTGCCATCAGTTTTAAGGGCAATAGCCGTAGTTTGACCGCGATCAATCTTTGACCAGGTGGTTAAAGCACCGATCTGGACAGGACTGGATTTAACCACATTAGTATCATCACCCAGCTGCCCAGTATCATTACCCCCCCACAACCACATTGTACCATCGGTTTTAATGGCCCCGGAGCCTTGATTACCAGCAGCAACCTGTGACCAAGCAGTTAAAGCACCAATCTGGGTAGGGCTGGATTTATTTCCCACAGCTAAATTATTACCCAGCGCGCCATTGCCGACATTACCCCAGGCGTACAAAAATGGTCCAGATGCAAAACTACCACCCCACAAACTATGCATGATCCCGCTCATGCTAAGTTACCCGTGATCACAGCAACTGTAGCAGTGATAAAAAGTATGGTAGCCACCCCCCTTGTAGTAATGCTAAAGGTGCTAATATCTGCATTCGTGCCACCCTTATAAACTGTCGTAACAGCAGAGCAAGTGCAGGAGATAGTCCCTGCTGTATTGTTGAAGATACTGATTACATCACCTGTCGCAAATACAGATGCCGGGACAACAATTGTACCTGACGTACCTAACTCTACAAACTTACCTACATCCCCAGCAACAAGGGTGTAGCTAGCTGTCTTGATACCCGATAGCGGAATATTTTGGTAGCCCACCTTGTTTGTACCATCAACCGTACAAGAAGATAATGTGCCGCTGGAAGGTGTACCTAGTGCGGGTGCTGTTAAGGTCTTATTGGATAGTGTCTCAGAACCAGCTAATGTTGCTAGAGTCCCTGTAGTGGGAAACGTGACATTGGTTGCGGCTGTGAGCGTTCGCGTGTAGGCAAAATTACCAGCACCTGTTACGGTCATAGCAGCGTTATTTGCTACTCCGGTGCCGCCATTAGCTGCTGGTAGCGTTCCCGTTACCCCTGTAGTTAAAGGTAGCCCCGTACCACTAGTTAATATGATAGCAGAAGGTGTTCCAAGTGCAGGGGTGGTTAAGACTGCGTTTGTTGATAATACCACATTACCTGTGCCTGTGCTACTAGTAACACCTGTACCACCATTAGCAACAGGTAGCGTTCCCGTTACCCCTGTAGTGAGAGGCAGGCCCGTCAAATTAGTTGCAACGCCGCTTGATGGTGTTCCAAGTGCGGGAGTAGTTAAGACAGCGTTTGTTGATAATACCACATTACCCGTACCTGTGCTACTAGTAACACCTGTACCGCCATTGGCTACAGGGAGAGTGCCTGTTACCCCTGTAGTTAAAGGTAGCCCCGTACCACTAGTTAATATGATAGCAGAAGGTGTTCCAAGTGCAGGTGTAGTTAAGACAGCGTTTGTTGATAATACCACATTACCCGTACCTGTAAGGGTACTAAATCCTGTAAACTCTGTATCCCAAGATGCAGCAGAAGTACCGCTGGTAGATATGCAGGTACATAAAGCCGCAAAACCAGCACCAATAGTGGTAATGGTGTTTAACCCAGACGATTGTATAGTTAAGATACCAGAACTATTATTCTGAATAAAATAACCTAAACCTGTCACCAGGGTAGATACCACCGGTAAGACTATAGTTTGTGTGGAAGAGCCGGTAAAAAACTGCTGATGGGTACTAGATACTGTCAGTGTGGTGGTGCCAGCTGCTGTGGCAGTGGTGGTGTACCCTAATTTTATGTTATCAAGTAATGGCGTAGTTATAGTAGGGCTATTTGAAAAAACTACCTCACCGGTACCCGTCTCATTTGCAATCTTTGCCGCTGTAATTATGCCGTCAGTAATATCAGCTGCAGTTAACGCCGCAAAGGCTGGCGGTTGACCAAGATAAGCCATTTTTCTATCCCCGTTTAAGTAATTTCAAGTATTGACAGAATTGCATCTACCGAACTTGCCGCCGTAGATTGTACAAAAATACCATCCCCGGTAACCAGCACGATCTTTTGATCGCCACCCACCGCCACCAATGAACCACCTGCCGGTATTGGGGCGTTATATACAATGTAGGTGTTATCGGTACCATCGGAGTGAAATACATTAGCACTTATAGCTACTGTAGAGGTATTGGCCACCGATAGGCCAATGGCGGTGGTGGAGGTGGAAGCTGCCACCGTATAGGACCCCACGCGTGTGGCTGTGGTACCTATGCTACGAGATAGTTTTCGGGTGAATGTGTTTGCCATTTTGTTTCCTGTTATCCAAGTGCAATTGCAATTGCTGTTACGGCGGCGTTTATTTCATTAATCGCCACCACAATATTACCGTTGGCAGAGGTGGTTAGATTAGTAAGCACCCCCACATTACCGTTGATAGTATTACCAAAAGCGTTAAGTTGGGAGAAGTTATTATCCACCTGGGCGTTGGTGAGTGGAACTCCCGTTGGTACCCTAAGCGTTAGTGTTGCAGCCATTTCTTAAACCTTTTTTTGATCGATTTTGTGAAATAAGGAAATAAGTAAATCCTTTATCTCACCCATCTCTTCTTTAATATTATTTATCTGTTCCTGGGTGGAGGAGTTTGAATGAGCTATATTCTCCCTGAAGCTTTTCTCCACCTGGTATGCTTTAAACCTATCGGAATCCTGCATAATAATAGCCTTGCTGTGGGAATCTCTCACCAACTCCGGATACCCTTTTACTTTTAATTTCATGCCAGCATTATTGCCCTGAGATTCTGGCACTTCGGTATATCAGCAGAGTCATCAGATAACAATACAATTTTAAATACTACCGATGTAAACTGAGGCAGATCATCTACCAAAGCGTTTACCTCAATAAACTCACCCGCCAGCGAATCCGGTATAGAACCGCCCACAATCCCCGTCAACTCTATATACTCTTTGGTATCTAGGCTCACCGACTCACCCACCAGCTTGGTCTTAAAGTATATCTTTACATCTGCATTAATGGGTTTAGCTATGTCCAATCTTAGATTAATAGATGTGGATGGATTAACCAAATCCACCTGACGAGTAATATATTTAGCCAGAGCAGATCCCCCGGTGGCGGCCTCCTCGGCAACAAAACTACGGCCATTGGTTATGGTTACTACATTACCTTTAGCAGCAGTAGTAACCGCACCAAACACCAGAATATTTGCACCAGAGTCTAATATGTCTAAAACTCGGAATGTCGAACTATTAACCGATGAATTAGAAACAGTGATAGTGCTACCCTTTACAATACTGGCCACATTTGCTATATCCACCGGTCTATCTAAACTTATGAATCCGGTAGTCGTGGAGACGTTGGTAAAGAATATATTACTGGTTTTAGCTATATCAACGATATCTAAGGTAAGATTCTCGGTGGCATAGGTGGGGTTATTGATAAAATTCTTAATCAAGACAGCCGATAACTGCTGCATATCCACAATAGGTGATATATTAGTACTTATATTGTTAAGATTCAATCGTATCGTCAACGGTCTGGCGCTGGATAAATTGTTCACCACATTTACATAACTAGGAACAACAGCCGTAGTTTCCAGTTCGGTGGCCTCATCTTCATCTAAATTAATAAATGTAGGCTGTAAACTGTAGCCCTTATCTGTTACTCTTGCACTTATAGAAAAAAGTGAGTCGGCAAGTTTTAATGCGGATACTGCTGGCAGTATAGCATCATATTGTATGTCCTGTACGGCGTATACTCCGGAACTGAGACCAGCTTGCAAAGCAACTACAGCGCCGCCTCCCACCCTTACAATGGAGGTGGTGTTGGATGCTACCGGCATAATAATTGTGTATGAATCTGGTCTTACATTTGATACTGCAAATTCCACGTTGTTTATAGTAGCAACGTTAACCCCGTATATGTTACTAAAATTAAATACACTGTATGCATTTGCTGTAGTAGCAAAAATATTACTGGTAAAATTATCTATGTTATTTAATACAACTGTCGACCCATTAATAAAACCATTATTGGGGTGAAGTACCTTTGCTACTGCACTACCTGGATAAAACTCTAAAGGATCATTACTTAATACAGCATTTTGATAATCATTTACATCTAGTTCAAAGTCTATCGTGGCAGGTGTGCCACCAGAAAAGATAGCTTGATATAATCTAAACTTAAGGTCTTGATTTTGATTAGCTTCCCAGGTAGATGCATTCTGTGATTTAAACAATACACCTATGAACGGTTGACTGTTAATTTTTCTGCCTGTTAATATATCATCTTCACCTATTTGAGATATCCAAACTCGGTAATTTATTGAGCTGGTTAGTAACACGATAGCATACTCGCCGGGGTCAAGGTAAACCAGTCCATCAAATTTAAGATAAGTGGCCACAGAACCATCATCCGAGGTAGTTATTTCTGATGGAAAGACTACTCTTCTGGAAAAGGGAACCACTGTCTGAGAAGGAGAACCATTTACTACCGTACGTAGTTCTACATACATTGGTGTAGTAGTATCTTTGGCAGAGAAGAATATATCTACCCCTGTCATAATACCAGGGCTACCAGCTACAATAAAAGTTTGTGCTAGTGGATCTTTACCATAGTTCTTTTTAACAACTGTACCAAACCATTGATTTTCTGTACCGGTGTAATTTGAGGCTTTACCAGAATTAGATTTAACGTCAATCATTTTAGTATATAACCCCCCCTCCTCTTGGTTATCTGCAGTGGGTAAGATCCCGAGGGCTCCAAGAAGTGATGTGGTAAGTGAAAAAGCGGCGACATTTAAACCATTAGCAGATTTATCTGCTGCCGTCATAGTCGATTCATTATTAGCTATCCCTGCTCGTACTATTTCTGTAACAGCTCCATGTGCATTTGCATATGCCGTCCAGCCTGCTGTCCCCAACGTTGACTGGAACACACCAGTACCAATAGCGGTACTTATGGCTTGGACATCTACTGTATTACCTTTAACAAAACTTCCAAGATAAGTTTGATTGGGAGAAGATAGACCATCCATAGCGGTACTTATCTTACCTATGACACCTTTTTTTATCCAATGATCTATCTCGGCTTTTTCTACAGGTCGCTTTATTGCCCCTTCAAATATTGCTTGTCCAATGGTAGAGCCTTTTGGAGCAGTAATCACTACAGGCACCGGGATTGGAGCCGGAACTGTCGGGTATGGTGTGTAAGGGATTGGAGTTGGTGTAGGGGTTGGTGTAGGGGTAGGAGCAGGAGCAGGAGCAGGAGCAGGAGCAGGAGCAGGAGCAGGAGCAGGAGCAGGAGCAGGAGCAGGAGCAGGGGTAGGGGCTGGTTTTGGGGCCGGTCTTGGAACTGCTGTTGTTCTTTCATCAAAAACTGATTCTGATGTTAGTAATCCATTTCTGGTGGAAATAATTTGATTTTGCAACGACCTTAGCTGACCTGAGGTACTAAATTTTGCTTGAGCTTCTGTTTCATTATCCGTACCATTGGTAGGAGAATCAGTTAATCTAAATAACTTCTCTCCGGTAGAAAAGTTAAAGTGAGAAGCGTCGTAATAAAACGATCCGCTTACAGTGCCTGTTGAATCAGTATATACATTACCCTTGTTTACAAAGAAATTAAACTGCGTATTAGCTTGGTCTGCTCCATTGCCGGTTGTATACACACCGGCAGTACTCTGAGTTACTCTAAAATTTTCGAAGAAGGCTTGTAGTCGAGTATTTGGCTTCATACCCGTACCAGTAAATTTAATATTTACACTACGCATCTTAGGAATAACAGAAGAGCTTACCTGGACATCGTTATTAGTCACAGTATCTATTGACTCTTTAAACGTATAATTAGTACCTTCTCTTTTTTCTTTAATAATTCCCGTTCCTGCAAATACCTTCTGCCAAGATCCCCAAACCGTACCAAACTTACCTGCCGCTTTTGCACTTCTAAGTAACGTATCGTAGTTACCTTCTTTATCGATATGTACCTCAGGTACCCTGGTGGTATCAAACCATACATCTGATGGAGGATCTAGAACAAGATCACCGGTGTATGAGATAACACTGAATGGATTAATATTCTCTACCCTAGACGCTGCATTACTCTCTACAAAAATATTACTAGTATATGCTAGTGTTGCTATATTACCAGTTAGCGCATAATTGTTTGAAGTTCTTTGAGCCGTATTAGTACAAATTTCTTTAAGCTTATAGCTGTTTTGTTCAAACTGCGGTCTTAAAATCCCTGCAGAAAAATCCATAGATATTCTATAATCTGAATCTAAAGGATTTCCAATACGGTGTCCAGTAAAATTATCTACCACAAATCCGTTCTTAAATCTATCAAAGCCTAAGCTATCTTTAACCTGGAATAATGAGGTATCTGCCTCCAACAGGGATAGGGTGGTGTAGTATTCAAGATTTTTAACTCTTGATTCTATCTTACCAATATCTCTCATAGTGTAACGTCTGTTATCCACCACGGTTACTTCTACATCCTTCTTTACATCAAAGACATAAGGCTTCTGCTCCAACACAAATAACGTCATGGAATTTTGTAAAGGGGCAGGTTCTTTAGGATTAAATGAACTAACTCCCCGCACCAGCTGTATATCACCTTTGGAAGTTATAACAATTTTATCTGTTCTGGGCAAGTAGTAACTATAGTCAGTCAAGATGTCAACATCTTGATCTAAGAATTCTGATGGACTGGTAAAAGTTGTATCATTGGTATCAATCCGAGGTCTAAAATCTAAACAGTCTCTCAACTGATATATTTTACTTCCAGATGTAAACGAAGGAATATCACCATAATCAATACCATTGTATGAATCTACAGAAAAATAATCTCCTGCACCATGAGTAAAATAATCAAAGTCTATTCTCACCGGCCCAGTAGGTATAGGCTGACCTGACTTAAGTACCACCGATCCAATATCATAATGAGAAGTCTTTTGACCTGAATTAACTGTATATCGGTCGGTAATATCTACTGCATTAGAATCTAGATAAGCGGTACCAAACGCATTTGCAGACATTCTAATATTAGATACAGCATAGACGTCTGCCTGACCCAGTGATAATACAGCGGTGGTGGCAGTATTATTACCGGTAAAGTCAATAGTAGTTCCCTGCACCAGGGTCTTAGTCTTTTTATCTGCTGCTGAACTGGTTTTAGTTACAGTTGTAATTATTCGTACATCATCAGACCCATAGCCACTACCCATGGAGAATGTTACTGTCTTACCAGTAGGAGAACCGGATCGAGTAACGTTGGCGGATAGGAGGGAGGCATATGCCCCGGTAGTCTTGTTAGCTACAATATAGTTGGTGAGCGAAAAGGGCGAAAATACTTCATTAGTCCCAGCAGTAATAGCAACGTTGCCCCCAGAAAGCGTCCTATCATATACTCGCTTGGTAGAATATGACGTTTCAAGATTAGTAGGGTCAACAGTTTTAATAGTAGCGTATGGAAACTCAAATAAAAGTATCGAGTCATTTTCTAATGTAGAATTTGTAAGTAGAGCGCTGTGTCTGGTTACGCCTATACCAGCTACGTTACCGGTTATGTTCACACTGGCTATTGCACTTACATTACTCACCACACTACTAATAGGGATGGAATTACCATTAATTGTTACAAAGTCCCCAGCCTTAAGATCGGCTGTAAAGTCTGTGCCAATACCGGTTATTACATTACTGTTATGGGTAGTAGATACTGTTCCGTTAAGCGTAACCTGGGTGGGTATTATATTAGCGGTAAAGTCATTAAAACCGGTATTATCATAATATATCTGTTTTACGTCTCTTTCAAAAGAATAACCTGTTGCCATGCTTACATCAAACAAATAAGCAGTATAATTTTGTCCGGATACGTATTCAAGAGCTTGAATTCGCGCTGTTCCCACTTTAGTGCCGGCAGCAGTACCAGGAGTGGCGGTATAAGTATTGTGCAGATTAGCTGTAGTTAGGGTAATGAGATCTGGGACTGAATAAAGGCCCGTTATCCCGATATAATTACCTATCTGTGTTGACACAGTACTGTTTACCACTTCAACAGAATCTCTAGCTTTATCTACAGTAACGTATTTTGTTTTTATATTTTCTACTTCGTACCCCAACACATATGCTTTACCTGGGGATATGACACTTACCATTAAATCAGCGTTTCCCCCATTAACAGCATCAATTAAACCATCCATAATACCAACGTTGCTGGTTCTTAGGTGTTCTATATTTTCAATACCATAGGGTCTGACAGTATAATTTCCAGATTCATCAAATGTGCGGCGTGCCATCGTATCACTAAGTATATTGTATTCAGAAATTACTTTCTGATATATCATTACCCCGTTTTCCATTCTAGAAATCTCTACATAATTTAAATCCACCGTGCTGGCTTCGGGAAATGTTCTAGACTGTAATGCAAGGCTAATCTGATAACGGTCGGCCCCCGGGGCAAAATAATTAAAAGACCCCACCGCTGGATCAAGTAGCGTAGTATCATCATCCGATGTAATAACAGACTCAGTAACTAGAAACCCTACCGATTTGGTTGGTGTGTCACTGTACTTTGAAATAATTATGGTTTCATCTTCGAAATATACAAACGCACCTCGGGTAAATATAACCCCAGAAGCTATAGAAAATGCAACCCCCTTACCCGTTGCTGCAGAAGCAGCTGCCTGAAGCGTGGCAGTACTAGCAGTGCCATAGGTGAATGATAATAATTCACCATCACTAAAAGCAGTTGTTAATTTATCTGTACCAGACCCGGTATACCTGACGTAAATGGTAGGTGGCTCTGTAGATGTTGCTACTTCGTAGTTTATAACTTCAGCGGTAACCCCGGTAGTTTGACCGGTTACCAGAGCTCCCTCCAAATCTACAATAATGTCATCTGATGTAATACTGTTGTAAGATTCAGTTAACTTTACGTATTTGTATGAGTTATTGAAGTGAGAATTTCCCGGGATGACAATAGAGCCATCTTTAAATACGTTCTGACCAAACCTGGTAATCTGATTCTGAAGAATAGTTTGAAGTTGAGTCAGCTCTCTTGCCTGTACAGCAGCGCCAGGCTTAAACAAAATCCGATGAAAGTTATTACCTTCACTGAAATCATCATAGTAGGGTGAGGTATTGAAATTAATTGCCATCTTTTACCTGTTATAATTTTATTACTGTTCTTAATTTTACAAGCTGTTCGTCACTGTAGCTAATCGATGTTCTGTTATCAATGTAAAGAAGATCACCACTAAATTTATTTATGCTTGGATATTTGTTTATAGCGCTTACAGTATAGTCTATAGATGTGATAGGGTCATCTAATACATCCCCTACTGCAAATACATATTCGTTGAGACTGTTTAATAGTATTTGATTAGTAGCAGCTACCGTCTCTACCACGGTAAATTCGCGCGTGGTGTCTGTAGTTAGTTGTAACAGGGTATCACGTGCCAAAGAGCCTACAGAGTTTACCGTCACAAGGAAACAAGAACTACCTATCACATTTGCGAATATTTTTGAATTAGCGTATTGTTTGACATCTTTAATTATACCAAACTGTCTGTAATCATTAACAATAGAGATATTTTGATTCTTCTCATCATTAATAGTAGAATATAGCATAATAGCATCGGCGTATAATTCTTTAACAGGATTGAATCCATGCCCGCCTACAGGAGAAAGAATAGCTGTCACATTGGCATTACCGCTGCCACTGGGTCCTGTTATAACAACATTTGCATAAGAATAGCCAGAACCTGGGTTAGTTACTGAAATATAATCTATGGTATTATTGGCATTGTCTACCACAACATTACCCACAAACCCTGTACCATTACCTGATATAGTTATGTTGGCATTTGAATAATGATCACCTACTCCATGTATTCTTAGCGCATAGATAGCACCATTAATTGCAGACAGTTCCACAGTACTTTGCTGGGTACTTAGGTCCCCTGTAGATAGATCAGCATAAGCGTTGGCAGAGGTACCATCACCCACAAAAGCAATATCTAGATATGTATAACCACTGCCTCTCGATTCTACTATAATATCTTCTATCTGACCAGCTGCATTTACAAACGGTGTTAATGCAGCACCAGTGCCATCACCGATTAAGGAAATAGTAGTTTGATTATTTGCCCCATAATTTAAGCCCGGGTCTTCTATTAAAATTTTATTAATTTGATTATTAAAAATTACCGGAGTAAGGATAGCTGTACTGGTAAAGAAGATATTAGCTTTAGCATTAACAGTTGGTTGGGTATTGCCGGTGGTGGTGATAGAAAAAGTTGTGTTGGCAATAGCAGCTGCATTATACCCACTACCGCGATTATTAATTACCACCCCTGTTAGAAAACTATTACTAAAGTTTAAAGTAACATTAGCATTAGATGTTGGTTGGGATAACCCGGTTGTTGCAATGGTGGCAGTCGTATTAACTATAGCATTAGTTATATAACCCGAACCAACGTTAGATATAAAAACATTACTAAGTCCCTTAAAGAAGCTTGCACCCAGCCCCCGGGTATCGTTTATAACAATAGTTGCGTTGCTATAATTGCCGCCTGCATCATCAACTATTACATCTAAAAAACTGCCCGAACCGTTAAAAACTGCTCTTAAATTAGCTATAGAATTACCTGTACCGCTTCTAAAATTACCATTAACAGTAAGAGTGGTGTAAGCATTACCCAGGTAGCCCGACCCTGCATTGTCAATTATAACACTCTCCACCTCACCGCCAGAATAAAATTGATTGTGGATAGATTTTTGAACTGGCATGAAAGCGGCAGTTAAAAATCTATTTCTCAGGGAGAGTGGTATGGTATAAAGATACTTCCAAACATAACCATCGGCATAAGTATCCGGTGTAAAATTCGTGCCTGTAGGTTGTGAGGTTGAGGCAGCCCCGTTAAAATTATCTAGGCATTTATAAACATTAAATGCTGTAGTCAATACATAAAATTTTGCTGTCTTTGGACTTGTAGCGCCTGAATCAGAAGTGTAATTAACATTATACTCGCCATCATACCGATCATACACCGTGCCAGTTGCCCAATCTCTTCTGGGCACCACCAAGGAGACATCGGTGGGTTGTATTTTCTTTACACTTAAGATACTATTACGAGTATCATACTCATACTGATCTGTGGATTGAGGCGTATCGGGGGTAGTTTCATCACCCCATGCTAAAAATCTACCTATAAAATAATAATAGATAGATCTCCCAGCCAATATATCCTCATATACCGTCTCCACCAACGAGTTGTGGAAGGTATCTTTTAGTAAGAATGACATATTATGATATACTCACCACCCATGTAATAACAATAACGTCGCCAGCACCTTTGGTAACCACCGGAAATACTGTACGGCATAGCATAGACCCTACACCAGGGAATCCATTAAAGATGCCTGCCTCTACAATAGCCCCTGTCCCGGTACCAGCGGGGAACGTAGCAACATAGGTGATGGTATTAGTTGAGGCGGTGGTTGAATCTAGAACAACATTCCCTGCTGCAATTGCCGCGCCCAGAGAGGTATCCCCAATAACGGCGGCTGTATTATTAGTACCAACACCCATTCTAGACATAAGAGCAGAGGTATTACCCGCCATTCTAGACGCAATAACAGTCTTACCAGCAGTTACAACTAAATTCTCTATATTTCTTTCATCTTTTGTGTTACCAAATTGATCTAGATGAATAATATTAACTTTGCCTTTAAGGGCAACAGATTCAGTAAACATATTTTCTCCTTAAGAAAATTATAATTAAATTTATATTATGTTATATTTATCGTTTAAAACGTTTTTATAGCAAATCACTTTTTTGGAATTTTTAAATAATTAGAACGGAATAGCAGTGACAGGATTATCAACATAGGTCTCGCTGAAATAGCTTTCTAAATCATAAGGACCCTCTGCAATAGTACCGGCAATTGATTCAATTATGGTAGCTTCATCAGCAACTGCTTGACCCATATTAAACGTACTAGATTCTAGTGTAGTAGCTTCATCAGTAACTGCTTTACCCATATTAAACGCACTAGATTCTAGCATAGTAGCTTCATCATCAACCGGCTTGAACAGACTGTATACTGAGCTTTCAAGTACAATGGTATTATCGGTTGGGTAAAGGTATATTTCTTTAGTTAGTGTTTCTATAATTTCAAATACATCGCGCAATTCGGTAAATATATTAGAGCTAGTTACCACGCTGACATTAGCGGTAGCATTAATGGTGTTGGTGAGTACACGACTGTTAAATAGTTGTTGACCCGCTGGGTGAACTAGCTTAATAACTACATCATAAAAATAGGATAGCTCCAGGGTAGATTCCACCTGATAGGCGAAAGGCTGGTATAATTTTTCAGCTTGTATTCTTATTACATCATCTGACAAGAATCCTTTATTAGAAGCCCAAGCACCTGGGTTTCTACCAATAGCGCCTACCGTTAACCTGATAAGAGCTATAGCAGGATCTGTTGCTCCTGACGCAGAAGCTGCAACAGTGGTAGTTACAATGGTACTTATTAAAGTATTTGCTGTATAGTTGAGTGGTGAATCAGTATTATAATCAGTGTCAAAATAGCGACCAGCATCACTCACTCCATATGAACCTAAAATGCTAAAAGATTCTACGAACCCTAATGTACTAGATTTCTTAATAGGTGATAAAACGGTTACTGCACCAGCGGATGTTATGTTAACATCTACTGTATCGGTAAAATTGTAACCAAAACTTAATATTCTTAGTTTAGTAATGCCCCCAGAACCGTTCACAGCCAGAACCTGCAGCTGTGCGCCTACCGCACCCCCCACATTTACATTTAATATTTGAGCAACTTTAAACCCAGTGCCTGCTGCTAGAATAGAATACCCTGTGGTGGTACCAGATACTATGCCGGTAAAGATGGTACTAGTACCATTGCTTACGGTTACAGTATCTCCTATTTCGTAGGGTCCCAACTCATTATGTTCCAAAGACAATTCATAAAGGTTGGCGGTAAGTAGTCTTACCTCTATAATAGAGGTATGATATAAAAGCCCATCCTTCTCCATAACCAAATAGCGATCCACAATATCAGCAACACTACCAGTTGAAACAGCCACCCGAATAGTTGTCTTTTGCACCCATACGCCATCAGAGGCTCGGAGTACGTTCTCATAGGGATAAGTAACCTCTACTGGCTCATTATATAATAATTGAAATAAAAGTTTAAACGAAATTTCCGAACCCTTAGATTCGTACAGGTCACGTATTCGTTTAATCAGTAATCTTTTATTTGTCAGTACGCCCAGGGGTATGTTTTGTGCATAGTTGGCAAGGAAATAATTTACAAATGCTTCAGTGGTTGTATCTATATCACTGTATGATCTGGCATTCTGTACGATTTCTAACGCACCCTGATCTTGCTCTAGAAATCTATAATAAGCTTCAACAAATGAAACATAGGTGGTAAAATCTGAACGAACAAATTCCGGTAACTGGCTACTTACCAGCGTTGATATTTTTTCCGTTATTCGGGTGGTGGCCATTTACTGCACAGAAGAAGTCATATTAATCGTAACACCAGCAATAGTTCCCCCGGTTGCATTAAGGGTGTTATCATCTATAACAAGTATTTCATTTCTTGAAACACTTAAATTTTGACCGACGTTCTGTATACCACAAGTCAAATTTAGCTCACTAATACCTGTGGGAAAACCACTAGGTGTTATACCTGTTATGCTTACCACCCCGGTAGCATAATTAACAGTACCCACCCCTGCATTAACGGTAAGACCACTAACAGTGTCAACTAATCTTAAAACACCCGAGCCATTAAGATCTGGCGGCGTGCTATCTGGCAGATCAGTTATTTTTACCAATGTACTGACGGTGTTATTTAATATGTAAAAATAACTAGACGTCAACTGACCGGGTTGTATGGAGTTTCTAAATTTTATAGAAGTATCGGTGGTGAAGATATTTGTAGTATTTAATACCAATGGCAATCTTCTTTGAAGTTTTTCCACTACATTGACGCTGAATATGGAAGGACTTGTGAGAAGAATGCTGCTAATTAATTTTGTCTGATTATACGACTTATTAAATTTTTGCAGGTTCGTAGAAAAATAAATGGTAATAGCGCTACTAATTAGATTCTTAATAGCAGTAGAGGTCAGGTTAGTAATTGATGGGTTATATGATGCATTAACCGTTAAGTTTACATAGTAGTAGGTAGGATCTACAAACTCGGGCTGTATTGCCAGTACTTTTTTACTTCTAAGGGTGTCAATTATGATATTGTTTTTGGTAGTATCAGATACCGTGAATCCATTAAATGGTTTTAACGATATAATAACTTTACCATAGATTGGGGGATCATTATCCTCTCCACCCCATACAGATATAGATTCAAAATTAGGATAACGCGATGTGAGTAATGCTTCATAATCGGAGGCTGTAACCAATCTATTACCGGTAGCATTTACTTTAGGGGCATTATACTTTATAGAGGTAATAGTTTCCTCATCAGCCCCGCCGGTAGAATTAGAGTTAACTGTCACAGCTACTGATGCAGACCCGCCTATGCTTGTAAGAGCGGTGAAGGATTGTACTGTAGTACCCGAGACGTTAGCAACCGCGCCAGAGGTTACTATAAATTGTAGCTTAACTATATTACCCTTGGTAAGTTGTTTTCCAATAATACCATCACCAAAATTTATTTCGTATTTTTCTTGGCTGTTTTGTTCCAGGAAGAATATGTTAGAAGTACCATCTAGCCCGGTAATATCGGTAGCCAAAGTAAAGATAGTAGTGGTTAAATCTGAGGGTGAGGTCTGCACAGATACCTGTAGGGTTGTGGTATCAATCGATGCACTGGGTAGGACATATTTAATTTCAGTAGAGTTGTCGGCTACTATATAATTAAAATTTTGTATGGTTCCCTCCACCACACTTACATCGCTAAATGTATATGTTAGCCCGCTTCGTAGGGAGGTCATATCCTCGGTGGTGGCAAAGGTATAAGTGATACCATCGATGATGGTGGTAAATTGAGTATAGCGATCCATGGTCAGACTTGTTGGCAGACCAGTGGGGCTGGTAACTACCACATCTATATCTGCCACAGCACCACGCGCGGAGGTGGGGGTATAGCCCAGATGCTTTGCTATTGAAACAGCTGATGATCTTTTAATAGCTGAATCTAAAAACATCTCATTCATTACCATATTTGCCAAATAGGCATTATAATGGGTGTTGTAGGCTAAGACATCGAGAAGTGATGAAAGGTTGGAGCCCTCAAAATCATAGTCTGTAAAGCTTGTCTGAGCAGTTAGAAACGTTTTTAAATTTGACTTAATTTGGTCAAAATCGAGTTCTGCAATTCTTAATTGGGACATTATCGTACTCGGGTGACAAATGTTGTTAGGGTAATTGGTTTTTCTGAATTATTTACTCTAAAAATAATTTCCATATCGATTTGATTCAGATCTACTCTTTCGCGCACGTTGACATCAAGTACGGTGGCTCTGGGTTCGAATTTTTCAATAACATCAAAGATAGAGCGTTTAATTAACTGTACGGTGACTGGGGTAAAATTTTCAAACAATAAACCATGTATTTGACATCCAATTTCAGAATGAAAGGGTCTTTCATAATGTCTGGTAGAAATTAAATTTCTTATAGCCGACTTTACAGCCTCCTCATCCGACTTCACCGCCACATCCCCAGAAATGGGATTACGCGAAAAAAGAAGGTTAAAATCAGTATAGGTTCGGGTACTTCGTGCCATAGTATTATTTATACCCAGTTGGTAACCTTAACTTGCAAATACAGAAGGGGACCCCTGGGTGATTGTGTTATTACCATATGCATCTCCTATTCTACCGGTACCCTTACCACCTATAAAAACAACAGAGGAGTAAGAACTGAGTGTAGAGTCATCTGTCGAGCATCCGGATTTAGCATGTGGAGACACCGTATTGCCCTGCACAACTATCAATATACCGTTAGCATAAACGCTGTTAGAATTAACCTGACCAACACTAGTTTCTAGAGGCATTTGGCATTTATAACCAGAACCATCCGGAGATAAAACTGAATCGCCTTGTCTTGATACAGCTGGCATTAGACCCCCTGAGCGACCAGAGATAATATACTATTGACAGTGGGAACATAGTTCCAAACCACCCATTGATTCTTTTGGCCAGATATGGAGGAGGTGGGAGTGGGAGAAGAAAAGTCAGTCCTGGCTACCGCACTAAAAGTATACTCCTGGTCAATGGTGACAGGGTTTGGCATATTGTACTCTATCAACGCAAGAAAATCTACCTGGGTAGTTGCAGGGAGTTGAATTGTTGACATGTCTCTTAAAACAAAATTATAATACTCATCATTAAAAACATTTGAGTAAGTTCCAGATATTCTTAACATATTGCTACTAATAGATGCAACAGTTATTCCATGAGTAGTAAAGTCATAGTTAGAAGTAACGCTGGTAGCGGGGAGTATGCCCTCCTCTACATCCAGGGCGCCCATGTATAGAACTTTAAACTCTAAATCTACTGAAATAGTCGCCCCCTGGTATATGCTGGAAATATATGTATTGGCTGCTAGATCAGCAAACCCCTCCTGAGTAAGTATGTCCAGCGGATCCGGACTTACAGCACTAAACCCAACTAAATTAGATACAGCTATAATGAGACTTCTAGATACTGTGGCCATTCTTTATACTAATTGTGTCAATCCATCAGAATGACGGCTATGGTTAAAGAATGTCATGACTTTATTTCTATTCTGTTTATCTATATAAGATATATGAATCCAGGGGTTGTTGGTATAGTTACAATATTCTAATAAAAACTGATCGTATTTAATTACCTTGGCTAATTTAACTGCAATATCATAATATTCTTTTTTCGAAGCACCTTTAAATTGCAAGTCGGCCCCCTGCCCCAGAGGGTGCTGAGATGTCTTAGCATTAGATTTATTACCCGGGTCTCGGAAAGCCGAGGTAACAAACATATTTGGGTATAATTTCTTAACTGGCTCTAATACGTTTAATGCCAAAGCTTGTAGGTTGAGAACAATATCCCCATAAGTTAAAGTACCATGGGCTCTAACTTTATCCCGGGTAACAGCTGCCTTAAAAGAAAGCATTTCCAAAGTAAAATTAGGAGATAGATTATAGTTACCCGGCAACTCAGTTACCTTCTTAAGTTTAACATCTGGGGTGACGACAATATTTTGAGTTGATGATACCGAACTACTCTCGCCCACCACCGGTACTTCTTTAAGATCAGCTGCGGTGGCAAATCCTTGACTAATGATTAAGTTGTCTTGCTCGGTGCGGTCTTGTTTGGTCTGGGTGGCTTCTTCCAGTAACAAAGATTTGTTATCCGCCAAAGTCATAGACTGCGGGTCAATAGTAACGTTGAGGGGAGGATCTTTTCGGCCTGATAAAACTCCAATGTTAGAAATACCAGCTAACACTGCAACCCCGGCTAAAACAGCTTCTGCATTTACGGAATTACCAGAATTAAGGTGCACTGCGCTTCCATCAGCGCTATAAACGCCACCCGCTTTATTACTAATTACACCTGCAGCTTGATTTTTAAGGCCACCCAACGCTTGAACTAAAATATCTGCATTGGCTTTTAAACTAATATTTTTTGTAGCGTGTACGTTTAAAGCAGCGTTGGCAGTTAAGTCTAATACCTGTAGAGCTTGTACGGATACATTAGTATTAGCCTTTAAACTAATATTTTCGGTTGCATGTAAATTTAATGCAGTCTTAGCCACTACATTCATGGTATTATAAGCCTGTACGTTGACGCTTCCCCCGGTAATATTAACCTCATTAGTTGCAGAAAGGTTTAGAGTACCCCCAGCCTGGGCAGTTATATCATTATGACATGTAAGATTAACATCACCGTCAACTTCAATATTAGCATCATTACCCACAAAAATATTACAAGCACCATTAATAGATATATCAGCGCTTCCAGAAATAGAAATTTTACCATTTCTATCTATAATTTCATAAGATGATCCTACAATGCGTCTTACCATAGAGCCATTAGCATCTATCTCTACAAATGTACCAGATTTATGATAGATATGAAGCCGCTCCGATCCCGGGGTATCATCCATCTCAATGGTATGCCCTGATTCTGTCTCAGTTACTTTGTTATAGGGATATGCTCCTCTAAAAGCTGATTCTGGTTGATCCCAGGATTCACCAAATGGTAGTTTAGCACCCAGCATTCTGGTTGCGTTCTTGGTTTGCACAATAGTACCCCTGGCATCTCCCTGGGCAAGTTTATTAGTCTCTGATAAACCAGCATATTCCTTGGTGGGGTAATTGCCGCTTGGATCTACAAAACCTTTTTTAAGTACGGTAAGTTTATCTTGATTATCCGTATTGTTAATATCAAAACTTTGAGCTTCAGCTAATGCAGTGGCTGTAGTCGCGGTGGCGAAAGACTCGTCGATTTTTTCAAGTGCCACATCAGAAGAACCAGCTGCTGCAAACTGTGTAGATATATCAGCAACCGTGGAGCGCGGGGGCTTGTTAGTACTGTAAACATCTGTGGTAAACTTATTAAGCGCTACATCTAAATTTTTATTAATTAACGGGGTTAGTGTAGGCGATAATACGTTTGCAATATTATTAAAGTCTATAAGTCTGGAAATCTCCGCAGGGAGGGCATTTTTTATCTTTGTATTTAAAGAAGATATAATAGTACCGGTAATAGGACTAGATAATTCAGTTTGTACTATACCAGATAAATTATTAGTTATATCTTGAGCGCCCTTTTCTTTTT
>Ga0181349_1000135_pt1 | contig 29539 bp, 50 predicted proteins | sample Su13VDMM110SD_FD_130106 | JGI IMG/M metagenome (GOLD analysis project Ga0181349, IMG submission 130106) | Freshwater viral communities from Lake Michigan, USA - Su13.VD.MM110.S.D | ecosystem: Environmental > Aquatic > Freshwater > Lake | place: USA: Michigan | collected 2013-07-16 | reverse complement strand
CATTTCTAGACCACTCATGGTTACTGAGTCAGCATATTGGGTAATGCTGAACTGAGCAGCCGAGATTGGGCTATCAGGAGTGATGTTCAAGACTTCGTAACCGCTATAGCTATTAGCATTGTTGGTTGCTGGGTCGTTGTACATGATTTCTTCCAAGATCACATTACCACCCGAGAATGGGCGAACATTACCTTTGGAATTAAGACGCTGAAGAATTGCATTGTTTTCTGTTAAGTTATCAGCCAATACTCCGCTACGACTTTGAATGGTGGTAGCGATAATATCGGTGATTGCGCTATTTGCGAATGCCATGATATTTCCTTTATTTAGTTAAGTTAAACCCGACCACCCTCTGCATCGGCCAAATTAGCCAACAGCAAGGATCGTCTATCCTTTGCATCTGTCTTAGACACTTGACCGCTAGGAGTAACGGATCGTGGACTAACAGCAGTTGCTTTAGCTTTAGCTACTTGCTGTGCCTTAGACGCTTGGGTACTAGCTGAACGCAAGAGTTTATCTTGTTCCAGTTTGTACGCTTCGTCATTCATACGCACCGCTTTGGCATAAGCCGTTTCTAGGTTTGGGGCTAAACCTCGCTCAAGTAGTTGAGCCATATCTTCCCGTACCATCTCAAAGTGCGGAAACCGCTCTTTGTCACTACTTACTCGGCTGATTTCTTGGCTCAACCGAGCATTTTCTTCTTGCTCCCGTATCGCTGACAGTTGCTGAACTTGTTGCTGTGTTGCTTGAAGTTGCTGCATTAACTGTTGCTGATACGGATCAACATACGCCTGTTCAGGCATCTGAAGTGCATCTTGATTTAATTGTATTCCATAATCTTGCGCTAGTCTATTAAAGGCATTTAACTTTTGCTCGTAAGTTCCATTAGCTAAAGTGTAGTGCGCCCTACCTAAATTATTGATCCAAGCGACTGGGTGAATACCGTGTTTTTGCAATTCAGGGGTAAATTGACCAATTGCTTCGGTTAATTGCCGTGCATTGTCGGCTTCGGCTTTATAGGCAGAAACGCCCTTTTTATACTCGGATTCACGCTGGTTAGCGTATTCAGCAAACTTAGCAAACTCCGCTTTATCTAACGGTTTACCGCCTGCCATTTTGTCCCATACCTCGACATACTCTTTCTTCCAAGTAGTAGGGCGTTTTATTTCCTCGTCAGGAACATCATTAGCTTCTCCCACCACGTCAGATTCTTCAGCACTATCTTGGTCGGAACTGGCTTCTTGGCTCTTGAAACGACCTTTTTCGTCACGGTTGTCGCTTTCTTCAACGCTGGTTTCTTCGTTCTCGGCTTGGATTGGATCGTCATTTACTTCAATCTCCTTTTCTACAGGGGTTTCGAGTGTGCCTTCTTCGGCTTGTTCTAAAGCGGCTTCTAGTAATTCTCTGCGGTCATCTGACATGGTTGTTCCTATCGGTAAGAAAGTTTGGAATATGCAATTTCAGCAATCTGCCGTTTACGGGCTTCCTGCTCTTTGCGGCTAAATTCAATGGGTTTTTGCTGCATAGGCACAGCATCGCCTATTTCCACGCAGTTATTACGCTTTAGGTTCTCACGGTGCTTAGAACGGCTAGAAACCCATGTACCGTCAGCCATGCTTATATGGCCTGCAATGTCAGGCATGACCATAGGGGCTTCCCTAGACTTCATGGCTACCTTATCCTGCCACGATGCTTTGGCGGCTTCTGCACCAATGGTAGGTGTCCACCACTCTAGAAAGAATTCTTCATCCGTTTGTTTAGCTTCAACATGGTTTCCCTCGGAATATCCGCATTTCGGGCAAATCATCACATTCTCCTTAAAATTTCGGGTAATTGATCGTATTCATCAGGTCTAAGTAGGCAAACGCTGTCGTACCAACGGGCATTTTTCCACCGCCAGCAAACAAATTCCTCTTTTGGCAGCAAAACTACGCACCTTACGCCTAAAGCACCTGCTAAATGGGCTGTTCCAGTGTCTACCGTAACCACGCCACGCATGGCTTTCATGTGTTTAGCGGTAATTGCCCAGTCTTTCTTCCAGCCATCGTTAGGTAAGGGTCTAAAGTTGCCATCCATCTCAGGATTTAGGCTATAAACATCGTCACCGACCAGCTTTTCCATGTGTTCAGCAGAAATGGACTTGATCCAATGCAATGTACCCTTGCTTGCAGACCAATTTACCCCTATTTTCTTGGGAATATTGCTTGGTTCGGCTTCAAAATAGCCTTCTGAACCCACGACTTTCTTATTGCTGATTGGAAATAAGGCTTTTACATACGGCATAGCGCAGTCAATGTAATAGGGAAGCGACATTGAGCCAATCCAATAGTCACATTCATGGGCAGGGCCTGATTCTGTCAGGTTCGTAAGCTGGTCAATACACTCCATTTGCCCTAAAACACCAAATAAATTAGGTACAGTCAAAACTATTACCCTTTTTGCACCTAAAACCTTTAAGGCTGGCAAAAACCTAGCATATTGGAATATATCGCCAAAGCCTTGTTCCATCTGTACTGCGATAGTTTTGCCTAACAAAGACTCGCCCTGCCATGTTTTTGGGGCTACAGGCAGTCTTGCGTAAGGGATTGTTTGGTTGGCTAGTATGTCTTTATGCCAGCGGTACTCAAATAGCCTAAAGCCAGCAGCGTATCTGCCAGCGTGTAAGTTATCGTAAGCCTTCTTATATTCAGCGTGTGGGTTTATAACAGTAGTAATAGTGCCGCCTCATCGTCAGTTTCTTGCTGGCGTTGGGCTTCCATTACTCGCAATTGCTCTTTTATGAGATATTGCTGGTTTCTGTAAGCTACTGCCGCAAGGATGTTATCCCGTTGTCTTTCAAGGTAGCTTATAGACCGTTCTAAATCTTCTGTTTCAGCTAACGGTATATCAGCCTTAACCTCTTGTTTCAATTGTACTTTAGGTTGCTTAACTTTAGCAACAGGATCAATTAAATCTTTAAATGCTTGCTTTCGTGAGGCATTAGCGTCTTTGGTGGCTTTTTCTAATAAACGCTGTCTTTCACCAATCTTCTGCTGTAGCTTCTGTATCCGCTTTAGTTCTTCTTTAGTCCAATATCCGCCATCATCCCCACCAACAGGAGTTGGCGATACAAATACTTGAAATGCGTTGTTTTGGAACGCATTGGCTTGAAAAGCGGTTTGAAACAATTAGCAGTCCTCTGCCCCAGCATAATCGCTAAAAGTCTTTAATACAGCGTAGATTGCAGGGATTAAATCGCCTTCTAAATCTTCCATAGCGATGTAATGTGCGTTTTCTTTAACGGTAGCCATGTTGCCATGCCGAGCATCTTCGTTGTAATAGATTGCAACTTGAACTTGGATTTGGTCTTTTGTACCAAAAAAGTTAGTGATTCGTGCGTAGGCTTCGGGGGCTGGTACGCCAAATTGGGTTTCAACTGCTAGTTTTAGTGCCATTTAAATCTCCTTAGAAAGTCATTTCGGTTGTGCGGATTTGGCAAACTGTACGAATAGTCGTACTAGCTTGTCCTGTAAAGGTAACTCGTATTCCACCATTGGTCGTATCGGCTGTTACTCCAATAGTCCAAGTAGCTGCCCCTGCATCACCGTGGGTAGACAATACTGTAACTCCAACAAGGGTAGTAGCCGCAGCGTTAGCACCTCGTTTAATTACACCCTCGATAGTCCAGCCTTTAGTATCACCACCGCCAGTAACTCCTGATACCACTTCACCTCTAAAAAAGTAAGCAGAGTTGTTAGGTAGTATTACTTGGTTTGTAGAACCTACTGCATTTGCATCACTTTTTAATGCTGTAGCTGTGGCATCAGTAGTTTGAACACCAAGAACTAATATTGCTGATTGTTGAACTCCAAGAGTTCCTGATATTGGATTGGCACTAGCTGGCATAACAGTCATTCCGTTGATACCCCTAGATGTGCCAAATCTACCACCAACTACTATTGCAGAACTTCCGCTTGCAGTATTGGTATATCCACCGCTAACAGTTGAATATGTACCAGTAGCATTATTTAGATAACCGCCAAGAACGGCAGAGCCAGTTTGGCTTGCGGTATTGCCAGCAATAGTTGAACCATCTGTTCCACCACCACCTACAAAAGATGCTATCCCTGAAGCCACATTCTTAATGCCACCACCAACAAAACTCCAATCCCCACTAGCCACATTCCTATTAGCCGCAGTACCAGCATCACCACCACCACCGATAAATGAATAACTACCTGTAGCTTGGTTATTACCACCGCCTACTACTATTCCATGAGGAGTAAAGAAAGATAGAGTGCTTGTAGATGAACCTGATGCGGCTTGGGAAAGGGTAAGGCTTGTTCCTGATATGGCGGCTACATAGGTTGCTGGAAAACTTTGAATACTTGTGCCAGTAATTAGCTGTCCTACTTTGATGCTTGCGTTAGAACCTGACAATGTAACGGCTGTTGTAGCGTTCATTGTCCCTGACTGCGTAGTTACGGCTGAACCACTTGTGCCTGAGTTAGTAAAACCGCCACCAATAACATTATAAAAACCAGCTAATGTGTTTGAATATCCACCACTTAAAACACCAAATTGACCATTAGATGAAATAGTATTGAAATAACCACCACCTAAAAATGCTAATTGTGCCGAATTTGTATTATTTGAGCCGCCCCCACTAAATGCTTGACTGCCACTACTTACAACACTATTTCCACCAACTGTTACGGATTGAACACCGCTTGCTTGGTTATATTGACCACCGCATAAAACAGAAGAAGTACCTGACGCTACTTTTGTTGCACCATCTCTTAATGTCTGCCAATCAACAGCATTAGCACCCCTAGCATTACCACCTGCTGTAGTAGATGTAGTAGCTTGTGCTTGTAATGCTCCTGAAGGAAAAGATGGGCTTACAGATAAATTACCAAATTGGTCTAGTCTTAGTACTGTGTTGCCAGCTAAGCGTAAAGCTGGTGCGTTAAATACAACAGCAGATGTTGTTATTACTGGAACACCAACACTATTTGCGGCTTCTAACTGTGAGCCATAAATGTAAATTCCTGATGTTCCTGTGCCAGCAAATGTTACAGAACCAGCATTTGCAATTTTATAAAGTGCAATAACATTTCCAGCACCACCGCCTTTGCTTGCAGATAAAGCACAACGATACCAACCATTTCCAACATCAGTAATAGAAGTAGAGGCATTAGTCCAAGAACCACCTGTACTAATTGCCCCTGCTGTAGCTGTGCTTAAATTAAATATACAAGACACATTTCCAGTAGATGCGTCTGACATATCAATTTGAAATTGACTATATTCCGCAGATTTAACATAAATTGAAGAAGTTAAATATTCTTGCCCCACTACCGAACCAAATGAATTTTGTTGAATAGTGTGATTTGCGTTTGTTACATTGTCTGTAAGTTTATAAGCATTTGAACCACCTAAAGGGTCTGTAGTGGCTACAGTTGTTGCTACAGTTGTGTTTGTTAATGCCCAAACACCATTGGTAAAAGTATTGGATTGAAGTAATAAATTTTGTCCAGTACCAGTAATATTAGCTGTCTGTCCTGTAATCGTAGTAGCGTTTACAGTAGATGGGGTAGTAGCACCGATAGTAGTGCCATTGATTGTGCCGCCTGTAATGGCTACTGCGTTGGCATTTTGGGTAGACATTGTCCCAAGGCCAGTAATATCGGTGCTTGGTACGGTTGCAACAGCCGTCATTGCACTTGTGCCGTTACCCTTTACATATCCCGTTAAAGTCGTTGCCCCAGTACCACCGTTTGCTACATCAATCGTACCGACTAAAGTATGGTCAGCGTTCCAATCACTTGGGCGAACTAGGTCTGTGTTGGCATCATCAGGGATTGTGCTGACTTTACTATGTTTTACCGTTATAGCCATTATTGAACGCCTTGGATTTTACCGTCAGGGCCACGAATTACAGTCTTGGGCTGGCTTAACTTATTCATCATTTCGCCTAGCATCATAGCCATTTGGTTGCTATTGTTGTTAATTGCATTGGCAACGGTTTCCATAGGATTCTGCATAGCTTGTGCCATATCTTGCTCGTTAGCATAAGCCATTGCGCCATCAGAATCGTCTGAACCAATTCGAGCAACCTCAATCTTAGCCCCGTTATTGATGTGCGCCAATAAGACTTGAGTATTGCGCTCAGTCATCATTTTCATCTGTGCGACTTTAACTTCCATCTCACGATCCATCATATTGCGCTGTTCTTCTAATTGGAATTTAAGCTGGTTCTCTTGGGCTTGGTACTCTTGTTTAGCCTTCTCCAGTTCCATCTGCATCTGCATCTTTTGTTGCTCCATTTGCATTTCCATCTGCATTTCAGCCTGTTTAGCTTGTGCTTGGGCTTGCATCTTGGCTTGTTCCATCTGCATTTGCATTTCCATCTTCTGTTGTTCAGGTGATGGTGGCTTTGGTTGGCCTTCTGCTGCTTTGGCTTGCTGACGGAACTTATCTGCGGTTTCGTCAATCAATCCTTCTAAGCCTTTACCAGCTTTAAATGCGGTTACGCCAAACTTGAGCATCTCAACTAGCATTGGGGTAAGTTCAGGTGTAGCTTGTGCGGCTGGTACGGCTTGACTTAGGAATCCGCTAACTGCGCTCAAGAACTCCATGCGGTCTTGCTTTTCTTGCTGCTCATCCTGATAAATCATGGAATCTGTAGTCACTTCGATACGGAAGTTCTTAGCAGGTTCATCTTTCAAAAGCATCAAGGCTTGGGGGATCAATTGCTGATCTTGTGGGCTTAGTTGCATTGCACCACTAATCTTGATAATGGTGTCATCGGTAAAATGCTGGCAAATAATCTGTGCTTTGATCTGTAGCAAGGTAGTAGCAAAGTTCACTACTTCATGCTGCATTGTCTTTAAACGCCCTGAAGCGTTGTTCGACTTAATAATCTGTGCGCCAAGGGTTTCATTCGGATCGGTCTGACCACGCTGAATATCAGCAATGCCCATGATCTCGTAGATTTGACCCTTAACTTGCTCCATAGCCTGATAAGCCATGTTTAAGCCTTCAGCAATCGGTTTAATGTCTACAAGGTTAATAGCCCCTGCAAGTCCACCTTTTTCGCTAAATGCACCGTAATTCTTAACTGGTAGCAAAGCGTTGTTCTCGCCTTCAGTAAACAAACGGGCAAGACTTGGCTCTGCCGCATCGTAAACACCTCGTACTTTAAGGGCTTGAATAAAGCCATCAATGCGATCTGCCAGCGTGTCTAGCTGTCTTGCTTGATCTTGGTACAGTACAAAGTCAGGTACAGGGATTAGGCTGTCTGTTGTCAGGGTAGAGAACATGGGTTTTGGGCAAGGCCAAAAGTTCTCAAGTTGCAGGGGATCGTCACGGGTATCAAGAATCTTACCCATTGACTTGGATAACCAAATCACTTGACCAGTCGCTTTATCCCAAATTTCATAAATCAGGGCTTCCCGTGCCATTTCACCCATCTTTTCGTTAAATGCTTTGGATGTTTCAGGCTTGGTATCTAGCGGAATCTTACCGCCTAGTTCTTCGCCAAAGCGTTCAACAAGGGCAGGGCGTTCCATATAGACTTTGCGCCATACTGCGGTTACTTCTTCCCATGTACGGGCAACAGTCAATCCAAAGTCACGCCAGTAAACATAGTCGACTGGAGCGCACTCATACTCAATACGCTCTTGATCTTCACGGTAAATGCCGCCTTCGGTTTCAGCTTCGTCTGTATCTTCGGTTACTTGAAAGCCATCTTCGGGCGCACCTTCACCCATTCCACCAGCTTCACCAGTAATATGTGGCTCGTAACGAACCCATGCTGTACCACGACCACCAAGTAAACGGTCTTGTACTGCTTGCTTCATTGCGCTGGCATAGTCACCATAATGCTCAATTTCGTACTCTAATGCCCGTTCTAGCATCATTGATGCTACACGACCAATAGGGTCGTTATCACGGAATCTACGGCTTACATCGGGTCTTGGTAATCGAGCAAATACCGCGGGGGTAATGGTTTGAACATTGCTCCACAGAATATTAAACTTAGCGGTTGGATTGTTGCGGCTGCGTGATTCGTCACGGTAACGCTTGACGATCTTATCGGCTCTGCCTTCCCATTCTTTGAATGTACGCTCGTACTGCGCTATGCAGTTATACCAATCTTCGTATGTATGATCCATGTTAATCCTTAGGTAAAGTTACCTACTGCTATAACTTCTGCACCTGCGCCAGTAGTTACTTTCCAAGCACCAAGTTTAGAAAAAGTATTCATTTCAATGGAATAAACACCGATTGCAGTATTAGCGGCTACCAATACATGAGATGTATTATTGTCTAACAGGCTTACAGTAGAAGTAGCTGTAGCGGATACAGTAATGACTAAACGGTGTAAATAATCACCTGTAGCACCAGTTGTGCCTAATACTTGGGCTGTTTGTGAAGCTGCTACATGCTCATAGGGTAGTGCAAAGGTTGCGGCTGCTGTTGTCATTTAAATTCTCCTGTTAATTACTTTGGGGGTTTCTTTCCACATTTCGTTCAAAGTTACATCCGTTTGCCCAATATGTAGTCCTTTAATGCGGTCATCTTTGAGGATAGGGCTTTCTTCGTCTTTCCATACAATGCTGAGATAGCGGAACGCATCCGCTGAGTGGCTTGTCCAATCGTGCTTCGGGCGATCTCTAAATACTTTTTTATCATCATCCCACTCTCGTTGATATTGACGCAAACATTCGATTAATTCTTCACATCTATTATCAAACCAAGTGCGAGTTAATGCAAGTCGTGATGCTTGTATTCCGTCTTGAATTGACAGATTTGGTACGATTTTTAGATATTTTATGTCAATTTTTGCAGATATTTGCTCAATTATGCTCTTGCCACCGCTTGCTAGTGTTTTTGCTCTAGCGTCATGAGGTAGCCAATGAGTGCCATATTTGTACCCAAACTCATCTTCCTTTTGAGCCAGTAAACCTGTGTAATAGGATATTGGCTGACCATTGCTTGAGTGGTGATCCAGCACCCGTATTTCACCGTATACCACCTGAAACCAAATAATTGCCGTTGAATCGTTATACCCCAAATCCCATACCGTGTTGCAGGGGAACATGGGGTCATAGTCTATGGTAGTGATACGCTCAAGATCGGTGATTCTACGCATCTCCTGCCCGTAATACGCACCTAGTATGGCAGCTTCAAAGCTACATAGAAACTCTTGCTCATATTGGTTATCAGACATTGTTGCCTTGGCATCGTCTAGTTCTGACTGCGCCAGCAGGTTGGTTTGGTCTGCCCGTAGCACTTTTACATACCAATTTGGCTTTTTAGTGGCTTCGTTGTATATATCGTAAAAGGCGTTGTGGCCCTTTGGCGTACCAATAAAAGTGGCCCAGCCGCGGCGGTCTGCTAATAAGGGACGAATAATCTCACCCCAAACGCTAGGCTTCATATCAGCCATTTCGTCCATCACTACGCCATCTAGGAAGTTGCCTCGGAGTGCATCAGGGTTATCAGCCCCAAATAGTCTAATCCGTGCGCCATTGACCAATTCCACCCATAGTTCAGACTGATTAGCCTTAGTCATAACTGGCTCGGAAAAGCGTTCCAAATACCGCCAAGCCACTGATTTAGCCTGACTGTAAAAAGGGGCTATGTAAGCGTACTGGGCGTGGGGCTTGTTTTCTAGAAGGGCTTTGACGATTAGGTCGTTAATACAGGCTACGGTCTTGCCACAACGCCTGTGAGCCACGATTACTGCCCAGCGTTCCTTACGGCTGTGGAAGTCCTCAAAAACGCTTCTAGGGCGGTATTTGAGCTTTATATCCCTACTCATCTGCCCAAGATATTCTTAGGTCTGTGCCATTAGCCCCAGTTACCTCGTTTACTTGCGTTTCTTTCCACCTTGCCCGTGTCTTTAGCCAAAATATAGCGGCAGCCGTATTACCTTTCTTGGCTTGGCTAAACAGTGTCCCAGCAATGGCGGCATTGGCATCTATACGCCCTTCATCTAACTCATCCTTGTAATACTTAACCAGCGTGTCGGCACTAATCTTTAGCCTTGTGGCTATGTCCTCATGTGGGCAACCTAGCGCAGAAAGGCGTTTAACCTGTTCTTGCGTAGCTTCTGTCGGTATATGTTGTTTTCCTTGTGCCATTTTATAACTCCGAAAGCACAGCTTTTTTGCCAGTAAAGTCTTCCCAACGCTTAACGATTACATCGCAGTATTTAGGGTCTAATTCCATTAAACATGACTTTCTGCCTATTTTTTCAGCAGCTATCATAGTTGAACCGCTACCACCAAACAAGTCCAACACAATGTCCGAGCCTTTGGTGTTGTTTAATATTTGGTATTCCATTAGTTCTACTGGCTTCATAGTAGGGTGCAAATCGCTTTTTGATGGTCTTTTGCACTCAATGACGGTCGTTTGCTTTCGGTCTGCTGCCCATAGGTGTGCTGCACCTTCTTTCCAACCATAAAGGCAGGGTTCGTGCTTCCAGTGGTAATCAGACCTACCAAACGCTGAGTTGTCTTTATTCCATATAAGTGTTTGGCGTACTTTCCAGCCCATATCCCTAGCTGCGCCCCTAAAGTTGTAGCCTTCTGTATCTGCGTGCCATATGTAAAATACAGCCCCAGCCTTCATAACAGCGTTGGCAGCTATATAAACATCTTTTAAAAATTGCCTGAACTCCTCATCTGCCATTTCATCATTTTTGATTTGTTCCCGCTTTTTGCTGCCGCCTTCGTAAGCGATGTTGTATGGCGGGTCGGTTACTAGCTGGTCTGCTAGTTGCCCATTCATTAGCTTTTCAACCGAATCAATGCTTATGCTGTCACCGCACATAAGTCTATGATTTCCAAGAATATATATATCGCCTAGCTTGGTTTTAGGCTCTTCGGGTACATCAGGCACAGCGTTTTCATCTGTTAAACCGTCAGTGCCTTCAATTACATTTAGCAGGGCATCTAGCTCTTTATCGTCAAAACCTGTAAGTGTTAGGTCAAAGCCTTCGTCTTCTAGGTCTTTTAGCTCTAATGTAAGGAATTCATTATCCCAACCAGCATTCATAGCCAGTTTATTGTCAGCAATGATGTAAGCCTTCTTTTGGCTTTCAGTCATATCTGAGCAATCAATTGTAGGTACTTTATCTAACCCTAGCTTTTGAGCGGCCATTAGTCTGCCATGCCCAGCGATAATGCCTACCCCGTCTACCAATATAGGGTTTCTAAAGCCAAATTCTTTAATGCTGGCCGCAATTTGCCCTACTTGTTCAGGGCTGTGGGTTCTGCTGTTTTTTGCGTAAGGGATTAGTTTATCAACAGCGACTTCATTTATTTGCATATTTAACCAAGTAGTTAGTTAATGATGCTTAATTCTACTACTATTTGACCTCTTTATCCAAGTCTTTAAGTTTGTTAGCAATCAGCTTCCTACGAGCAATGCGGTCAGCCTGATTCTTCTCTAATGTAGATTGATGCTCAGGTCTAAGCATGGCATCCTCTTTTTTATACTTGCGGCTCATAGGGGTAATTGGTGTCATTACATATCCTTCATCTTAGAAGCAATCATTTCCCTGCGGGTAGGCTTGGCAGTCTTAGCAGCATCTTTAAAGTCTTGTGCGCTGGGTCTGCCTTCAGAAACCTTTGTAGCCATCTTTTCGCCTGATCCCGCTTTGATGCGTTCCCGTTTGGCGTGAATATTTGCGTATAGTCCTTGTTTCATTAGCATTTCCACCTTGCTCTTGCTGCTTTTCCCCGTTCCCCTGTCCATCCTGCTGACCTAGCACAGAAACTATCGTGCCTTGGCCCACTAGACTGAGGTGCTTGTAAATTTGCGTTGTTCTTGGCGTTGTATGCTTTGCGCCCTGCTGCGGTCATACCTGCGCCTTCTTCTACTGACTGGTAATGACGCCCTTTGCCTTTAGTTGTCTTGGCAATAGGCTTATCGTGCTTTTCTACTGCGGCACGAATGTCATCCCTTCTACTCATGCTTTTTCTTCAATGTATTTAGCGTAGGCATCTTCTAGCTTGGCTTTGCGATCACCTTTGGCGTTTTCACGCTCAACGCTAAGTGCAATGGCTACGGCTTGTTTTTTAGGCTTGCCAGCTTTCATCTCAGTCTTGATGTTCTTGCCGACTGCTTCTGCGCTACCTGATTTGATAAGTGGCATAAATATCCTTTTATTTCAAGAACTTAAGTTTATAAGCAGTAGTGTTGATAAGGTCTGCGATCTCATCAATGATGTTTTGTAATTCGCTGTCTTGCGGCAAGTCTTGACGGGCTTCTGCCACGAACTTTTGCAAGGATTCCATGTAGCGTACTGGGTCTTTAGGCTGGTGGTACACGCTTGGGAAGGCAGTGAACTTACCGTATTTGCCCATATAGGATTCGGCAAAAGTATCGGTCAAATCTACGATGTTGTCATAGTATTCGGCAAGTGCGCTGTGCTTAGAAAAGCTGTCAGTTGACCAATGAAAGAAATGCGTATTGGTCGCAGAATGTAGTAATGTAGCTACAAATAATGCACAGTTTTCCATAAAAAAGCTCCTTTTACTTTATTTTATAACACTTTTTGGATAATTCCTAACGCTCTTATTGCGGCATCCACACTATCCACACGGCTTACAGCACCGCCTTTCCATTTACTCATAAATTCAAGTTGGTCAGGCGTGAACTTGGCTTTAGCATCTTTTTTTATTTCCATAAGCAAGGTTTCACCTGCAAATCCTACTAAAAGGTCAGGGCATCCATGTTTCATTGCAGCCAAAGACACTACCGTTGCACCAGCTTGTCGCAATGCAGCAACAATTTCTTTATGATTTGTGTCTACTCTTGCGTATGTCATTGATTATTCTTGATATTAAGTTAGTATTGGGAAACTTTATCATAAAGGATTTGATATGGGTCATCCAAATAAAAAGAAAGATCAAGAATTTATTGAACTTTGGAATAAATTAGGAAGTCCAACTTTAGTAGCACAAGCAACTCGCACAAATCCAAGAAGCGTATCAAACAGGCGAAATAGCTTGGAAATTAGATATGGCATTAAATTACCAACTCATAATTCGTTGCGTGATCCAAAAAAAGAAAAGCCAAAGAAAAGAGAACTAGCAGCGCACAATGTTCGCAGGGGCATTGATGTAGATAAAGTAAAACGGGTTATTGTGTTTTCGGATGCCCACTTTACCGATACAACAACGACAGCGTTTAAAGCGTTGCTGGTAATGATTAAAGAATTTAAGCCGCAGGTCATTATCTGTAATGGTGATGCGTTTGACGGGCAGATACTTAGCCGCTTTCCTAGCATTAACTACGATAAAAAGCCTAATGTCTTGCAAGAATTGAACGCTTGCCGCTATCACTTAGACGAAATTGCTAAACACCGCCCAGCAGGGTGTGAGTTAATTTGGACACTTGGTAATCACGATATGCGTTATGAATCTTGGTTAGTAAATAAAGTGCCTGAATATAGCGGTGTTGATGGCTTTAGCCTTAAATACCACTTTCCTGAATGGAAAACCTGTTGGTCGTATTGGATTGGTGAAGATACTGTAGTTAAACATCGCCATCGTGGTGGTCGAAATGCTGGTTATGCCAACTTACTGGCGGCTGGCAATACCAATATCATTACAGGGCATACCCATGTATTAGCTTTGCAACCAATTACAAACTATCAAGGCACTTATTGGGGCGTACAAACAGGCTGCTTAGCTGATCCTATGTCACCTAGCTTCGAATATGCGGAAGATGGGCCTAAAGACTGGCGCAGCGGTTTTGTAATGCTTTCGTTTGACCAAGGCAGAATGTTAATGCCTGAAATGATTATGGTTACGGATGAATTAGAAGGTGAATTTGAATTTCGGGGTTGTATTAACAAAGTATGAAATTAACTCCAGCGGTCTTGAGCAATTTATACGCTTCATTAGCGTGTTGCTATCCGTATAGCAAGTGGAAAATGCCGTTACCTGAAGAAATCAATTTTGTAGTTACAGATGACCCCGAACTAATGGGTACTTATCTATATACCAGCGATGAATTTGAACATACTGTAACTATATCTTCTGCACGGTGCGGTCATTACTACACGGTTCTTACAACGCTATGCCATGAAATGATACATATGTCTTTTTACAGGCAAAAGGGCGATAAATGGCTGCAACATGGTAAGCCGTTTAGAACCCGTTGCAAAATGGTAGCAACGGAACTTGGCCTTGATCCGCTAGAGTTATAAATTGCGGTGGTAAGCGTCTTTAGGGTTGTTAAGCATTGATTTAATCAGTTCATCCATACTAAAAAAGTATTGAATAACTTTTATACCTTTATGGGTATAAATTGTGAAACTCATTTAGTAGCAATCAAGTAAGCCCCATAATTCGCAAAAGCATATCCAGCATACATACAAGCCAGTCCAAAATCTCCTTTAAACAACTGCTCTCCAGCGATGTACACATAAATAAGTCCCGTAAGAATAATTAGCCAGCTACTCATTTAATATCTTCTTCTGCCATATGGCAAAAAATACCACATTCGATTGCTTGCTCGGTTGGATAATCACCTGCATCTAAAGGCAGTTCTGTAAGCCAAATGCGTTCACCTTTATGTTTAAGTATTTTAGCCCCTACAGTTTGCTCTATTTGCGCCATACGATCAAATTGTTCAGGAAAGTCGTGCCGTATCTTATTCCAATAACCCAAGCCACCCTTGACGCACCCTATACAGTTGTTATTTTGGTAGCCTAGCTTGTACATTGCTGGCAATTCAATACCTGCCCTGTCAATCATAGCCAAACAATCAGACTTGCCAAGACCTTTATCTATAAGGATTGACCATAAATTAACATTATTGTTAGCGTCTATAAAACGATCTACACGGTCTTGTTCTTCTGCGGTGTACCCAAATACCTGCCTGTCATTGGGTAATTCAAACGCTTTCCGCATATCTTTTTTTAGGTGTACAGTACATGGCGCACCACCAATGCCGACAATGTACTTGCGCTTTTCAAATACTTCGTAAATGCTGCCATTGTATTTTTCGTTTTCAATAACTTTTATGGGCTGACCAAACCAATTTTCGCAGTCTTTCATAAACCGCAAGTTATCAGGGTGTTCTTCCTTTACATGGCAATAAACCACTTCTACGGGTGTTGTGCTTTCAGCAATAGCCAGCTTAGTAGCAACTGCACTAGCCGCACCGCAAGAGAACCACGATATAACCCTACTCACCAATCAACTCCAAGGTTTGCTCAAGTAACTGCTCTTCAGATATGCCATATTCCCTTTCAAATCGCTTGCGCCCCATTCCATGAATTGAGGTATTTGACCCAGTATGGTGGTACGGGCATAAGGGGATAACAGGGGCATCACTTCGTCTACCACCTCTTCTAATGTGATGCAAGCACGCTTCTGTTCCCTCAGAGCCGAGATACCTACATAATGAGCATCCCAATTCAGCAATTCTTCTGTTTCTTTCTTTTTCATTTTTCTTAGTGGCCATTTATATGATCTACGGTCATCTGTTCTAACTTTTCTGCGGATTCAGCAATATCTACGCTAATCTCTAACATTTGGGTTAAATCGTTGCGCCTTAAAGCATCATCGTACATTTTAGTAAGCAGTTTAAGTATAAGGAATTCTTCGGTTATTTTTAATTGTGTCATTTTAAGATTCTATCTTGGTTGCGATTTGATACTTCTAAAGTTTGCCATGTAGCGTGTCTAAGCCTAGCAGCTTCTAATTCCCATTTTAATTTTTCTGCGTTTTCCGTAGCTGCTCCAATCGCTTTACATAAATTTTGATAATCTTCGCTTCGATACGCTTCACGCTCCTGCGCCCCGATAGTTTGTTCGCTAGTTTCAGCCATTTTAATTGCCTTAAGCGAACTTTTATACGCCTCAAGTTGCGCCAATTCACCTTTTGCTTGTGCATATTTACCTGCGTTCTCAAGAATAAAGTCTATACATTTATTTGGGTCTATCTCTCTCATTTTCCTAGTCTTTTCTTAATTAACATTTTCATGCGTTCTTGGTCTTTTTCTTGTACAAGTAACCGTACAACTTCATCCCAGCCCCGTCTTTTGGCTACGCCTATATACCAATCAACAAGGTAACTATCTGATTTCAAGTGTCCATCTGATTTTGTCTGATTTACTTTGTAATGCGTTTCTTTGTCGTTTTTCATTTGACCATTATTGAAACTTGCTAACTGTGTCCAATTTCCAGTTTGCAGCCTTATATATCGTACCTGTATGCACTTCGGTATCTTGGTAAGAAACCAGCTTAGTAACATCAGGAAAGCGTTTTTTAATGTCTTTAACCATTTTAGCAATCATCCAAGTAGCGGTAAATTTAGGTGCATCAGGGGCAACAGCTAACCGTCTTAACTCAAGCCATACTTGGTCTTTAGCCATACGATTACCTGCTACTGGATCAGTCCACATGGCAACGGCAAAGCAATGGTCTTGATACTCTGCCCCATAAAACACCTTGTGAGCGTTTCTAATCATGTTTGAGTGACTTGTAACGGGTAAACGGCTATGCCAATCCATGTTTTTATCCATAGCGTAATTAACGCCTACTTCACGCAAATTCATTGTGGTTGGTGACGCAGGAGCAACACGCTCTTGCATAAACAAATCCATTAGGTTTGTTCCTCAATTTGCTTTATCTTTTGACTGATCCTTGCCCTTAACTGCTGCCAACCCTCACCTGCGTATGGCGTAATGCCTACTTCTTGGGCTTTTTTAAGGGTAAGTTCTTCAGTAGCGTAAAACGGAAGTTCAGGCTTTTTGCTGACAATCGGCTCAATATCAAGTTCGTCTGTCCAGCGTTCAGCGTTTAAAAATGACGCAGGGTACGGTATAAAGTCTTTAGCCGTTTCTTTAATCTTCCAGTATTTAAGGTAATTAGGCATGGCTTCTAGGCACTCTGCTTGCTGGATAGGGGTTAGCCTGTTCCATGCCCGTTCAGCGTCTTTACGCCCCATTTTGCGAGGATAAAGGCTATAAAAGTCAGCAAAGTTCATCGTGTTATCTCGTCAAAGTTGTAAAACCATTCATCTTTAGCTGACCATTTAGCATGGTTTTCAACGCTATAGATTTCTGTTGGTATTTTAAAGTCGGGGGTTTTAAGTTCGGCTGGCACAAGCGATACATCGTACCAAAGGCAACGATTGTTAGGCTGGCAAGCAAACTGCCCATTGTCTAGCTTTATAAAGTTATAACTCTTATGTTCCTCAACCCCTTCACTAAAGGTTGTATCCAAACGATTACTGTCAGGATCGGCAAAATCAATGGTAAACAAGTAGTTGCCAAAGTGAAACTGCCTGTCTTTGCCAAAATATTTGACCTTTAGCCCACGCAGATTAGACTTTTCGATTACCGCCATGTCGTAGGAAAGACAGTCCCATATCTGCAAATAATCCAGCGGCAAGGGTTCTGTTACTTCCTTCCAAACATAGGCACTAATTGGCAGCTTATCGTACAAAGCACCGTAATTAGTCAGCATGGATTCAATGCGAAAGGCTTGACCTTTAATGGCTTTGGCGGTCATCCACACACAAGGCTCTAATTCCCCGTGTCCTTTCTCATGGTTGTAAAGGAACTCTTTACGCACAAAACATTTAACTGGGGGTATGTTAGCGACTAAAAATGTCATTACTTTATCCAAAAAAGAAGTATGGCAGCAAGCACCATAAGGGTTGCAAATAGAATAAATACGCCTATTGCAAATACTATAACAATGGTTTCAATCATATGGAAAGGGCGATCATTGCGCCAAGAATTGCACCAAGTATGCAAGCACCTAATAAATCTTTCATGTCTATCTCACCTTTAAAGGTAGCCCCCCGTAGGGGCTGGTTTAATTTAAAAACAATATTTTGGATTAACGCCAGCTTCTTTTTTATATTGATTCCAAGTAGCATTGGCCCTGAAATTAGCAATGCCCCATACTTTTTTCCAATCGCTGATGTTCTCTTCAATACAGAATTCTTTTACGGCTTGTTTTTCATCACCGCAAAAATCCCGTGTATTGATAATTAAATCTACAGCCTGTTGAATAATTTGGTTGCTTATGTATGTCATTTTGGTGTCCTTTTCTATTTCACTCGTTATTGAGTAACACCAGTTTATTAAGTTATCTTAACTAATGCAATAACTATTTATTAGGTATTAACCCTAGTGTTATATTTAAGTCTATATAAGTAATTTCTTGCTTTTTGGTGAACGAACCTAGCCTTCCTAGATTCGCCTTCAACTGTTTGCCTTTCGGAGCCACAGAACCCGCCAGTCGTTCGTTGAATAGGCACTAGCTTCGCCACCTATATTTGTGCTGTTGCATCAACTATCCCCCAGTAGCACTTGTATATTGACTGCTGGTGTCGGATCCCGCCCAGTCAATACCGTGCAGAAATAAAAAAACCCTTTGGGGTTGTTCTAAGGTGATGTTGCTTAATAAATGGCTCTAAATCATTTACTAAACACTCAGAACAACCCGAAAGGGTCTTGTGTATAGAGCTACTTACTAAACAGACATCACTCTGCCAGCACAGTATAGCACTATTCCAACTCAGGCCAAATTAATTTGTAAGTGTTGGGAAAAAGCGACTTACGGGTAATTAGCCCATGCGATTCTTTTTCTAGCGTTGCAGCCAGCACTATCAGCTTATCTTGGGGTATATCACCGTTTTGCCACATAGATACGGCTGGGACAGATACCCCGACCAGCTTGGATACACGGGTACATCCACCCAATAATTTGATAATTGCTGTTGCGTTCATGTAAGGTATCTTAACTTATTTACAACATTTTTACAAATAGTTCTTGTTTTACTGTTTAAGATGGCTTAATATCTAAGTACGGTATGTGCCGTGATAACTACCCAACAGGGTGAGAAAGACTAAAAATGAGTGATTACGACCAGCAGTTAGCAGACCAAGTTCAGATGCAGTTTGAACTGGATGAAGTATTTAAAGACTTGGAAGATGGTGTACTTCTTACCAATCGTCAAGTAGACCTATTACGCCATTGCTGCGGATATGTCGCACCTAAACGCAATACCCATGTAAACCCCGTCATTCGTGACATTGTGAACGACTTTGGTCAAATTTTTGGAGCAAATAAATGATTATTACTGATACGCAAAAAGATTTTAAGATTGCCCCTGCTGGCTTACATATGGCACGGCTATATAGCATTATTGATTTAGGTCATCAAGCTACTGAATGGGCTGGCGAAACCAAAATCATGCACAAAGTCGTATTTACTTGGGAACTGCACGGTGACGATGACGCAGGACTTCCGCTAAAAACAGACGAGGGAAAGCCTTTAATCGTGTCCAAACGATATACCGTTAGTTTAGGCGATCAAGCCCGTTTACGGCAAGATTTAGAAAGCTGGTCAAATAAAAAGATGACTGCGGAAGATCGTAAGAACTTTGACCTTAAAGGCTTGCTTGGTAAGTTTTGCATGGTAAACATTACGCATAGTGAAGATGGTAAGTACGCTAATATCAGCGGCATTAGCCCCGTTCCTAGTGCTTTGCGTAACGCTCAGCCTGAAGGCGTAAACCCTGTTAATCACTTTTGGCTGGCTGAATTTGACCAAGCTAAGTACGATGCGCTGCCAAAGTATTACAAAGAAAAGATTACCGAATCGTCTGAATGGCGTGGTCAGAAACAGCGTGAAGCTGAAAAACCTACGCTTGTAGATGATGACTTATCTTCCATCCCGTTCTAAGGCAAATATGATAGTTAAAGAAAAGGCACAAGAAAATGGTCATTGGTACACCAAAGACGGCACTCCAGCCTATACAACCATCGGCAAGACTGGGGAAAGAGCCACAACGCTTCGTGACGCACGGAAACTCGGACTTCTGCCAAGTGTTACAACAATTAACGGAATGTTATCGAAAGCAGGGCTTGATACATGGAAACAGCAACAAGTCCTCTTAGCTGCATTAACGCTGCCAAGACAGCCTGACGAACCTGAAGCCGACTGGTTGGCTAGGGTAATGCAGGATTCCAAGGCTACGGGTCGTGAAGCTGCGGAACGAGGTACGGCTATTCATGCGGTTATTGAAGCCTATTTTGACCAAGTTTATATGCCTGAAAAGCCACCGTATTTAGATGCGATTGATAGTACGCTTAAAAGTGCGTTTGGAGAGCAACTGTGGCTGCCTGAGAAGTCGTTTGGGCATCCGCTAGGGTTTGGTGGCAAATGCGATTTGATGGCTAAAAACGGCTTTATAGTCGATTTCAAGACCAAAGATACTGACCTTGATAAAGTCGATGTTTATTTTGAACATGAGATGCAACTGGCGGCTTACCGTGAAGGCCTTGGCGTTCCAACAGCACGGTGCGCCATTGTGTTTGTCAACGGCACGACCAACCAAGTCAAGCTAATTGAGATTGAGGAACAAAAGTTACAAAATGGCTGGGAGTGCTTTCAACACCTATTACGGGTCTATCAGATCAAGAACGGCATATAATGGGAACGGGCGGCAGGGTTAGACACAATCTATACTCCTTCACGGGACTGCCGACCCACCCCACCTGTCTCATTTTTACAACATATTAGGGTATATCCTAATAAGAATGCGTTGATATTGTTAAGGTAACTTAATATACTGGTGCTACTCCATTGGGGAGTGAAAAAGAAAGGAATAGATTATGAGTTATGTTTTATCACTTTATGTAGGCGATACCTACTTAGATGTACATGGCGGCATTGATAAAGACGAACCCGATATAGGTATTGTGGGCGGTGTCGATATAGACGATGTTTTTATAGCCAATACTGAAACCAGCGTATTAGAGATGATTCACAGCATAGGCGGCTGGGATAAATTCAACGACAGCGTTCAAGCTGCATACCAACAAAAGGATCACGCATGAAAAACTTACTTTTATTAACACCATTGCTATTTGCAGCGTGTACATCGTACACACCGCCTAATGTCAGCCTAGAAACTGATAAGCAGGCGTATCACATGACTAGGGCGCAGGTCATTCTAGGTATTAACGAGTGCGAATCAGCAGGTACACGCCCAGTTGTTATTACGGCCAAACGCAAGATTAACGGTGTAACTACCGATGTACCTGTAGAAGTTACCTGCAACCCTCGTTACAAGATTTTTCATTAACATGAAACACATTATTTTGGGTGTTTTATTAGGGATAGCGTTTAGTATTTTTTTTTTCGTGGCTAACTATTTAATGGTGCAAACATGAACAATAAATGGACTAAAGAAAACTTTGAAATTTATGATGCAGAAAATCCTAGCATATGGGAAATGTTTAAAAAGTTCTCATTGCAGGTTGCGGCTAGACGGCAATACTTTTCAGCTAAATGCGTGTTTCACCGTGTGCGCTGGGAAACCGCTATTGGCAATATAGGTGACTTTAAAATAGATGACGGTTGGATTAGTCATTATGCTAGGAAGTTTGCTAGAGAATACCCTGAGCATGAAAATCTATTTGAGTTTAGGGTTCGTAAGAAAAGCTACCACAACCACGCATTGCTTTAAGCGTAGGGCCTAGTACCGCTGCGGTCAATAATCAGAGCTTGTCTGCGAGGATTAGCCCCAGCAGTATTAGGCACAGAAATATGTGTCCAGCGGTCAAATTCTCGAATAATTTGGTCATATCCAATCCCCGATGCAATCACAGCTTTAACGACTTCATCGGGGGTCATGCTTGGTATTCGTATATCTGCGGCACAACCAATCCGATGCTGGCTAGTGTCCTTTGATCCTACCGCATCATTTACCTGTTTGCAACGAAAGGCTGAGTTAACCATAATTGGCTTGCCGCCTAGTACCGTTTTGACTTCTTCTAGGAACGCAGCTAGGCGCACAAGGTTAGCCATCTCAGACGCATTTGGCGTATTGTCAAACTGGCGGTGATCTGTATGAGTAAGTTCGTCTAAGGTGAAATGCGGACTTAGGTTCATTTTTTAAGATTAGCCATAATGCGTGTACCAAACAAGAACCCAAACGCAATGTTGGCGGCTTCTATGCCAATGCGTTGAATTTCAGGCGTTACAGATAAAAACAATGTGCCTATGCCTACAACAATCACAAACAATGCCCCTAAATAGCGGCTAGATGCCCTTAAATCAACTACCCATTGGCTAGGTGAACCGTAGGGGTTATCTAATGCAGCAATGGCTTGTAGCTTGTTTATTTCGTTATTGTCTAGCTTTATTTGCTCATCAACGGAAATAGGCTTTACACCGCCTGAAAATTTACCAATAAGGCTTTTAATCCCGTCTATACCTACAGGAACTAAAGCACCAATAATTGTTTCTAAAATCATTTATTCGTCAGCCAATGTGCGATAAAACCCACAATAGAACTAATGCCTGAAACAACCATCATTCCAACCCAAAAACCGCCCCTGCCTTTATTAGCCAAAGCAAGCAATTCTTCCATGCCTTCTTCTAGCTTATCTACTTTGGCGGTTAATTGGTCAACCTTTTCCCAAAGTTGGCCGTATTTAACTGGGTCGATTTCAAAAGACATAATCAGGCTTTCAAGGCGTCAATTTGTTCTTGCAGTTTAGCAATCTGTTCTTCTTTGGTTGGCTGTGCTGCAAGCCATTCTGCGTATTGAGCTTGTGCTTGTGCAACTTCTTCAGCAATTAGTTCAATAACCTTACGCTCACCAGTAATCACATCAATTTCTATTCTGTCCATGGTTTACTCGTAAAGAATGTTGATTGAACCAGCATCAAAAGTATCTGTGCCGTTTACTGTGGTAATGCGAACACGGTCAAGAGTTCCACCTAAAGCTAAAGAACCGCCACACATTTGAATACGAACAGCATCACTTTGCCCTAAAATGCCATTTATTACCCATGTGTTTCCAGTAATGTTTGTCAAAACAATTGAACCATGCGTTGTGTATGTAGCCGCACAATCTCCTGCTGTTAAAAACCCTGTAGAATTTTGTGAAATAGCAGGTGCAAATGTGTTTAAGGCAATAAAACCAGTTCCCAAATAGCCTGTTGTTACAAAAGAACCTGACCCAATTTGAATTTGAGGAATAGAAGTACCGCTTGTACTTACTCCTTGAAACATTACAGTTACACGCTTAACCCAGCTAGGAATGCTAGTAAAGTCAATGCTCGTTCCGCTTGTAGAAGCTACAGCAGTACCTCGTACAAAAGCACCGCTATTGCCTTGAACTCCAGTAGTGCCATTAAGTTCTAAAGCCATATTAAACCTCTGCTTTCAAAGCCCGTAATTCGTCTAAAGTTGTAGCGGTGATGTTAGTAATATCACGCAGTCTTTGTTTCTCAGCAACGATAGCAGTAGTGTCTGCACCTGATTCTAAAGCACGCTGAAACGCTACATCTTGTGCGGCTAGAAGTGGGGTACGCTCTGTTCGTAAACGCTTCTTAGTAAGTTCTACGGCTTTAGGAAAGCTAACAGTAACTACTCCGTCAGCTAGTTCCCAAGCGTCATAGAAGTCATTAGCGGTTGGAAGTGCTGATTGCTCAACAATGATTGCACCTGCTGGGCAGTCTTTAGCTAATACAGCTTCAATGCTGATTTCGCCTGTGGGGATGCAGGTAGATACACCACCGTTAGAGTTTGAAAATATGATTACTTGTGACATGGTTTATCCTTTAAAAATTATCTAAATATAGAAATAGAAATTAAATCTTCATCTTGCAATGTTGATGCATTACCAAAAGTTCTAAATCGCATTGCACTTGTTGTTTGTGTTGAATACGGATAAGGACTTAATGCTACTGCATTAAATGTTGCACCAGCACCAGCAGTTCCGCAAATAGAATAATTAGTATCAGTTAAAGCGTTAGTAAAGTTAACTGTGTAATCGCCTGTTCCATTATCTGTAATAGAGGATACATTGTAAGAAGCACGAATAGCAGGTGTCCCAGTTCCATCAAAATTTACCCAAGCAACACAAGGTGCTTTAACTAAATTAGTTGCAGAAGTGCTATTAGTGCCATCTGAAAGGGTTGTTATTACGAGTGTGCCAGCCATGATTTATGCTCCAAAAATTGCTACGCTAACAGCAACCGCATCAAACGCAGAGCCATCTACTGGATAAAAAACAGCAACCCTAGCACCAGTAGTCATATATGTATTTGCAACAGTTTGACCAGTTGTACCCAACATTGCACCGTCACGATTAGTGTTATTTTGAATACGAGCAGTTCCAGTAATTGCATAGTTTGCATTAGGCATGGCGGTAGTGAAATTAACTGTGTAGTCTCCTGTGCCGTTGTCAGTAATGCTAGACACATTAAACGAACCGTTAATAGCTACTGTGCCAGTTCCGTTAAAGTTTACCCATGCTTTAGCAATACCAGTCATTCCGTTCTGTGTTGCAAGAACTCCGCTACTGTCATTTAGTGTTGAGATTGTAAGTGCGCCAGCCATAATATTTTCCTTAGACGATTACCCAAACTGAACCAGTTGGAATTGTTACTGTAGCACCTGTATCAATAGTGATAGGGCCTGCACTTGAAGCGTTTTTACCGCTAGGGATTGAGTAGCTTGTAGTTACATTTTGACCGTTTAAGTTAAAGATTTGGTCGCTACCACCACCTGTTGCGCCACCACCTAATGCACCCCAAGCACTTGTACCATAACCTTCGTATAGGCTAGTTGTGCTGTTAAAACGAATCATTCCTGTTACTGGGCTAGGTTGCTGTGCAGTAGTTCCTACGGGAACTTTAACTGCGCCTGTGCTAGTAAATGAAGCTGTACCACTAGCTGTAAAGTTAGTAAAAGCACCAGTAGAAGCGGTAGTTGCGCCAACAGAAGTACCGTTTACAGTTCCACCCGTAATTGCTACAGCATTAGCGTTTTGTGTAGACATAGTGCCAAGACCAGCTACAGAAGCGTTTACTTGACTTACGGTTGCAGCATCGGTAGACGCTATTCCATCTGCTAACCCAGTAATGCGGTTATTACCCATTTTAAGGTTGCCAGTAGCCGTTGTTTGTCCGTCTGCGGCTAATGAATCAGTAAGGGCAGAAGCAATGTTTGTAAGGGTGCTATTAGCCCATGTACTAGATATAGTTGTGCCAGTTACTACTGGATTACCAGCAGGTAAGGTGTATGTACCTGATCCGTTTCTACTCATTTATTGCTCCTCTTTCATAGCGCCTGCTCGCATCATTGCAGCTAATTGATTGACATCTGATTTTCTCATCTTAGTAGCACCATATCTTGCACCAACAGCACCAGCGGTTAAACCTAATCCTATAGGGCCACTTACTGAGGTAGCCAACAAGGGCAAGATAGAGTTTACTGAACTTGTTGGGGCAAATTTGCCATAAATACGCAAAATTTCTTGAGTTTTTGTACCTTTAGCAGCTTGTTTAATAGCAGCTTGTTCTGCTTTTGTAAACAAACGCATTTTCTTTTCGTTTTTAGCTAATTGACGCAACTGTTTAGATAATGAATTTTCTGCGCCTGATGCACTAAATTGTGTTTTTTCTAAATCAGCTATTTCAAGCATATCTGTAAATATTTCAGATTTGCTCATTTTTGCGTATGTATCTCTAGCTTTTTTCCAATCTGTTAAACCTTGTTTATTACCGCCAATAACAGATGATTCAGGAATGTTGGCTACATAATCATCAAAGTCAGATTTAAGAATAGTTGCAATTCTGCGTTCATCCGAATCATCACTCTTTTGTGCGATTTGAATAAATTTACGCAAAGTGCTTAACTCTGCAAAATCTTTAGGAATAGCAGCATTTTGCATTTCTTCAAGAGCAACAGCAACTTTTGGCATTAATCTTGCGTCATAACCTTCAGAGCGTAAATCTTTACCTACGCTTTTCATCATATTAGAAAAATATTGTGGGTTTAATTCAACGCCTGATTCTTTGGCTTGTTTAAATAATGTAGCAGATTGCGTTGCTAAATCATCTATTGATGGGGCAGATTTACCAATCCCTGCAATGTCAATTCTAGGCTCTCTACGCAATGCTTCAGCCATTTTGTTGGTTACTGGTTGTGCTATTTCAACAGCTTTTTCGGCTATTGGCCTTGCAACATCTATACCACGCTGAATAACAGGCTGTACAGCTTCTTGAATCATTTGACCTTCATTACGCAATGCGTTTGCCATGTTTCTACCAGCAGGAATTACTGATTCTTGGATAACAGGTCGAACATTTGGTGCTTGCTGTATAACAGAAGGAATTGCGCCAATATTACCTAAATATGGCGGTATTTTTGTTGCTTCAAACGCACTACCAATGCTTTCTAAAGCACTTTGCGATACAGGTGAAGATGGTCTGTAACTAATATTTTCTCTTGCTTGTTGAGCGTATTTTTGACCTAACTCAGCAGGTGCTTGACCCGTTCTAATAGCTTCAGGAATGCTTCTAGCAACCCCATACGCTTGCGACAATGGCTCAGTAACCATAGATGCAGCTACGGCTGTAGGAACTTCGTATAAGGCTTTTACCCGATCCATCATATTGACGGGTCTTGCAGGTGGCTGTGCGTTTACTGCATTAGGTCTTTCACCTACTAAAGTAGGCACATCGGTGTTAATAACATTGCCACGATTTTGTTCAGTAGGTTGAAATTTTGGTTTTGGTAATTTATTTAAAGCAGCAGCCATTTGCTCCCTTGACATTCCGTCAGGCAGTTCAACTGGACCAATTCCAACAACATCAATTATTGGCATAAATTATTCCCATTGACCAGTTTGAAGATTATAGCGTGGCATAGCTGGCTTAGAACCACCAACATTAGGTTGGGCGGTAGGATTAAATGGTTTAACACCTGCTTTTTGTTGAGCAGCAGCGTAACCTTTTGTCATAACATCTCTTAATTCATTTGCAGCTTCAACAAATTCTGCTGGCGATTGTTGTAAAGACATTCTGTTAATAGCGGTAGTAGCTTTTTCACCTTCAGCTTCACTAATTGCACCAGTTCCACGCAATGAATCAATTGCAGCCAAAAATGATTTTCCTTGAATTTCTTTAAATCTTGCTTCAAAATTTTTCCAATCAGACCCTTTGATGTAAGCAGTTGCACCAAAACCTGATGCCAAAGATGGAAAGCCAACGGCATCATTAAATCCTTTATGTGGCTTTACTTTTCCGTAAACAAGATTTCCTTGATCATTAACAGTTGTATCGCCAATCATTCCAGTAATTGCTTTTAATCCACTATTAACTGTATTTAATGCAGTAGGTAAAGCGGCTTGTGCTTCAGTTTGTAATCTATTCTTTTCTTTTTGTGTTGCAACCCAAACCTCTTGTTCAGCTTTAGATTTAAATATAGGCATAACTTCTTGCTGTGGCATTTGTGATGCTACATTTTGCTGTGGTAGGGGTTGATTTGGAGCAAGAATTGGACTGCCTTGATTTATAGTTCTATAAGTTGTTGGGGTAGGTTGTGCGGGTGCAGGTGCGCTAATAGGTACACCGCCACCACCAGCAGTCATGCCTGTATTAAATTGTAAATTTGCACGTGAAATATCTTGTTCGCCAGCCCGTAAATTTAAACTTGCTCGTTCATAAGCAGACATTTCAGGCTTAACGCCACCAACTCTGAAAGAACCAATTGGGTCGTTTGAATTAGCATCATAAACACCTTGCTTGGTTTTGCCTGTTTTTTCGTCTGTGTATTCTGCTTTTTCCCATTTAGGTTTTTTAAATGCTTCTGCTGCCAAAAATGGCAACAAAGCTCTAGCTTGTGGCGATTGCATATTTAATGCTTCTGCATATGCTAATTTTGGATTAGCTTCTATTGCTGGTCGTGCATCTATAGTAGCCGTAGGCATAGGTACATTTTGACCTGCGCCAGTCATTCCGTATGGGCCAGCCATTTCGGTTACTTGTTCAGGAGTAGCAGCTCTACCACCAAACACATTCATTAATCTTTGGGTTTCTTGAACACCTTGCTCACGCAATTGTTTGGCTAAATTTAATTGTGCTTGCTCTGCTCTTTCAACACCTCTTTGACCCATGTACAAATTTGCTAAATTACCAAGGTTTTGAAATATGCTAGGGGCAACATAACGACCACCAACCATTTGTGCTTGTGGTTGTTGCGCACCTTGTTGCATAAGCATTTCAGCCATCTTTTGCTGGCGTAAAATCTGCTGCTGTTGCAACATCTGTTCGGGGTTTAATGATCCAATATCAGCCATGGTTAACGATCCAAAGAATTGGTTTGTACTGTATCAGGCATTATTTCGCTGTAATCCGTTATAGGCGCAGGTTTAGTTGGGTCTTTTTTACGCAACATCATTGCTAAAGCCATTGGGTTCATGCCACCCTGACCTTGCCCCATTTGATTAACCAATTGGTTTTGCTGTGCAAGTGCCGCTGCTTGATTAGCTTGTTGCTGACCAAAGTTTTGGAATACGGGTTGCAATCCGCTTACATCTTGCATTGGCTGCATTGCTCGAATATATGGGTTCATAATTGTCCGTAATCTACAGCTTTATAGCCGTTATCAAGGGTTATTACAGCATTAGGATACTTAGCCTCTACTTCGTGTGCCATCACGCCTGTGTGCGTTCCATGACCTGCTAGTAGGTGATCCTTGTATTCAGGCTTGTACTCGTATGTATATACGGGTAAACCATTAGGCAACCAAGCAATGTGCTTAATGTTTTCTTTAGTGCGAATATCAGACATAAGTGCTGCACCGCCAAGGCTAAATAAACCTTGTGTCATTGCGTTGTTAGCGGCATTTTGAGCGTTGGAAGCACCTAATTGGGCGTTGTAGCCCATTTGCGTTGCGCCCAAAATATCAGCACCAGCCGTATTGGCTTGCATAGCAGGGTTTACAAAAGTAGGGCCTTGAACTTGCGCTCCAGTTCTAACAGCACTTAATGTGTTGAGTGGCTCGTTACGCAAATAGGCTTGCTCTTGCAAAGCAGATTGACGAGCTTGTTGACCAACGCCAAAACCTTGCGTTGTAGCGGCAGCTAATAAGTCATTCTCACGCTGGGATTGGCTCATCATGGCTCGTTTATAAGCCTCTGAACCAATTGGAATACCTCTATTAGCCAAATCAACGCTTAATGCTTCACGACCTTGCTCGATTTGTGGGGCAAGGCGTTGCATATACGCTTCTTGGTACGACTGGCTAGGATTAAATCCTGTAGTCGGTAACTGGCTTACATCAAATGGGTTTTCCAGCATATTGCTGACATAACCCAAGCCTTTTTCAGTTAATTGTCCAAGACCTAAACTGGCTCGATTTTGGTAATCTAAAAGTTGTTGCTGTGCAGGAGCAAGAGATTGCGTGGCAGACCAAGTAGGATTGCCATAGGGGTCTTCACCTGCAATCTTATATTCAAGCGAACCATAAGGCGTGTATTGGTTTACACGATTGGCAGCAATATTCGCACGGGCAGCTTCTAAGTTGCCTTGCGCAGTTTGTTGTGCCGCACCAGCGTAATCGGGTGGCGGTGGCGCACTAGCCGACTTTCCCATATCTTTCTCCTAAAAATCTACATTTGTCTTTTGACATTACAAAAAACAACAAATCTCCAGTAGGAAAAACATCAAGTAATCGTGCTTGTTCCTCAAACCCCAATTTCTT
>Ga0181349_1000134_pt1 | contig 29728 bp, 35 predicted proteins | sample Su13VDMM110SD_FD_130106 | JGI IMG/M metagenome (GOLD analysis project Ga0181349, IMG submission 130106) | Freshwater viral communities from Lake Michigan, USA - Su13.VD.MM110.S.D | ecosystem: Environmental > Aquatic > Freshwater > Lake | place: USA: Michigan | collected 2013-07-16 | reverse complement strand
ATCGTCTATGAAAGGCATATATTTTTATTTAAAGTTACACAAATTTATCACCATAATAGTTTATCTGCAAAATATCCTGGTGAATTTATTATTTTTCGGTCTTTTTCGTGCCTTATCTTGTAAAGCGCTCGTCTTTTTGCGGCAGTTCCCTTGACAACCTTGCCTTTTTTCTCTAACTCCATGAATGAGGGGTAGTCTTTATATCCTATCGCCCCAACCGATGCTAACTTTTTGCCTAGCGAATTAAAAACGTCTAATTTTTTAATAGGGTTTTTCGAGGGTTTGATTATGACCCCTAATTTTTTTGCCTGAGCAAAAGAGTATGGCTTGATAGTATAGGCCATTACCTTGTGAGCACATCCAAAAATCCGTTGGTGCCAACAAACTTTTTTATGTAATTTTTTGTCTCCGTGGGCAAGTCCGATGCTTTCGCTGCATCCCATGCGTTTGAATACTTTTTAGAAACCTCACCATATTTCTTACCCCCGTTGTAGTGAGCAATCACCTGGTGTAGTTTGGGTACTCCTTTGCCATCCCTATATCGTTCTGCGAGTTGTGCTACTATCATACTCGATATGAATATGTTAAATTCCGTATCATCGCGTAGAGCGGTCAAAAGTTGTGCTTGAACGTCTTTACTGCCCGCGTAGGTAATACCCTCGAAACCACCATACTTGATTCTGAAATCGTTCTTTGCTAACGCGGGTACTTTTGTTTTTATGTATGCCTTTTCCTCATCCGTGAGGTAGCCATCTTGGATTTCCTTTTTTATGGCATCATAAGCCGCTGGGCGTGTTACCTGACCTAAACCTATCGCTCCCGCGCTATTCATCCCAACCCTATCATTTCCGCTGCTTTCTACGGCGTAGAAGGATATAAGTACATTTTCAGGAATACTCATCTTACGAGCATACCGACGTAAGGTAGAAATATAGTTTGACCCTTTTATTCTACTAATAATTGGCTTGACGTTGCTATTAACCTGAGCATCAGTATAATAAGATGCTTTTAAAGCGGGCACTGGGTAACTTTTAAAAGAAGATATACGTTCCATAACTATTGTATTTCATCAGGTCTACTGCGGCGTAATCCAAATTCTACCCTATCACGCCTATCCTTTATCCTAAGTATCGTACCCCTAAATAAAAAAAACACCAAACCCGCTAAGGCCGTAGCCCCTACGCCTAGTAATATCAATTTTTGTGGCTTGGTCAGATTTATCATTTAGTACCCCCTTTCTCCATAAAGTTCATCAAACACATATACAAAAGTGTCATAGTAACGCTTGGTGACTTGACCATTGATAGCATCAGGGTTCATCATCTTAAAAGTTTCAAAGGGCCGTTGCTCGTTTTTCCATGCTGCCTCAGTCAACGGCCCAAAAATTCCGTCAGGGCTCAGATTGTTATTTGAGTCGGCACGGTTAAGAAACAATTGAAGTGCCACTACCTGACGGCCAGTTGACCCCTTTTTCAATGGGAACGTAGCGTCCTTAGTCTTAGCGTCCTTAGTCTTTGTCGTGTTTTGCGCTTGTGAAGGCCCAAGAGTGAGAGTGTTTTTTGCGCTTTCAATGACCGCTGGAATACCTCCAGGCCTCTTGTTTAGCCAAAATACTAAATACCCAAGCCCTACCGCAGTTAAACTACCTAGTGCAATGTAAAGTGCGTCTTTTCTTGTCATTTTCGTCTGAAATAGTTAATAGCGCCGAAGGTTGCCAATAAGGCGATACCTCCGATTACATAGCCAGCAATTCCAATGCCCTCATTTTTGTCTGAATCGGACTCTGGAATAGCCACCTCTGCTTCGGCGCTATTAGATTGTTTTTTTACTGGTGCTGCCTTCTTTGGTTTTGCAGCGGATTCCTCTTTTGCCTTTTGCGATTCGCGTAACTCTTTTAGGTCGTCGAGAAATTCTGCTTTACGCTCTTCCAAAGACTCTTTGGCGTTTGCGATAGTTTGTTTTTCCTCTTCGTCGCTATTTTCGTCGAGTTCCGCTTCCGAAGCCTCAATTTTTTTTGTTAGCGCCTCAATATAAGCAAGTTCCTCTTTGAACCCGCGTGGCATCGTCGAGAAATCGAAGCCTTCGTTTTGGATTGTTTGTGTAAATGACATAACTAGTTTCTTTTAAGTTTAAGCAAATTTAGTATAAAAGGCTCAAGCCACCTTTTTTGTAACTGACTGGAATATCAGAGACTTTAATTTTAGTACCAAGTTTAGAATATTCTCTGTCCCTCGGTAGTTGGATACCACCCTCTTCAATAACCTTGTAATCTTGACTTGACCCATCTATAACCATATAGCCGTCAACGTCTTTTTTCAACTCGTTAAATGCAGTTTTGCCTTTGGAGAAAAAATCTTCGATTACCTCAAGCGGAACAAAACGTCCGCTAGTCTTATATCGCTCCAGGGCTCTTTTGATAATTACGTCCTTGGGCACATTGTCCATATAGACTATAAAAATCTTGTACCCTCTCTTGCGTAAAATTTCCATCAATGGTATATAAGATTTCACGCTATTCATGGTTCCGTCGTAGATAATATCGAAATCACATGGAATGCCTATGTTCTTGTTACTCAATAGAATATTTACAATATCTTTTGTCTCAAGGTGAGTCTGACAAGCGTTCCATCCTTCGTACTCAGGTAGCATAGCGCGTATTTCGTCCGCGTCAATTTTCAGAATTTCCTCTTTGAGCAAAAACGGAGAATATTTGCGTAAAAAACTAGATTTGCCTGATGCGGGGCTACCACCCATAAAGATTGCAATAGGCTTGTCATTGTTAATACAGACGACCTCTTTTTTGAACTTATTGATTATTTCCGCATGGAGTTTCTTACGGCTTGGAGTGTAATCTCCTAGTTCGTCGTTGTAATAAATTTCCTTGGTTTGCGGTAAGTCCAATACAAAGTCCGTGATTTCCTTGATTGTTTTCCTATCGTTTTTCCTTTTACCTTCTGCATCTAAAAATTGAGCGGGTACATCAAATACTTTGGGCACGTTACCGCCAGCCTCATAATATTCCCTTAGGTCCACTACTTCCTCACCCGTTTCGTTTGTTTTGGTGGGAAGACGGGTAACGTCTGAATCCTTAACCTTGCCACCATGCTTAAAAGGCAGAGGTGGCTCTGTTAGCCTATCTCCGTCTCTAAGTTTGATAAAATAGTCTTTACCATCTTCGCTTACTACTCGAATGTACCCACCCAAGTCTTCAGCGATTCGGTCTCCTACCTCGAAACCATGACCCTGAAGGCTTCCGCCTGGGGCGAAAGACACAACTTTTTTAAGGTCGTCTAAGGCTGCTTCAAATGATTCTCCAAAAGGAGTCGTTACATAGTAAATGTTATCCGCAATGGCTTCAACCATACCAAGTTTGTTCTTTGAAATGATAAGAACGTCATCGAACTCACGGATTTTACCGCCTTTAGCAAGTTTTTCATCTTTGCCAACTTTAACAACTTTATATTCAAATGAACTACTCAAATTTGCAAGTTTCTTTTTAAAATCTTGAGCCTGAGCAAAAGTTAAAAACTTTCTACCCCCAGTTTGAAATTTTTCGTCTTCCCATTTAGGTTGTAAATCGTATTTGAATTTTTGTTGAATTTTGTAAAATGACATTACACTCCCACCTTTAGCCATCATGCCATCTTTTTCAAGATATTCACGACCAATGACTTTATTATAAGCCTTTGCTTCATCAATCGTCACAACTTTTCCGACTTCACCCCTACTTAAAGTGGTCATATCAAGTAACTTTTGACTATTTTCTTTTGATGATGGCGTAGATATGATATACCAATAATCATCTTTTTCGGCTACTGCAACATAACCGCCTTTGGCCATCATGCCACCTAAAGCCATTTTTTTCACATTTATAATATCGCAACTTAGTCCTTCATAGGCCTCAAATTGGTCTTTGAGCATAATGGCTGCTGCGTTTTCATTTTCTGCAAAAATTGGTTTTGATTTTTTAATAGCATATTCACCATCTTCTTGAAAACCAAAAGTTACTATGTATGGGGATTTAATCTCACCACCTTTGGCCATAATTCCGCTTTCCTCGTATGGAAATAAATATTTAGGGTTCAATTCTAGGGTAAAAGGCACCTTTTCTCCCGTACTTTTAACAAAGGCTTCTGCGTCGTCATAAGGTTTGCCAGATTCAATTTTTTCAATGACTAATTCTTTGTTAGCATATTGATTAAACAATTTTTCAGTGCTTCTAAGCACTCTTGTATTCTTTAATGCTGGAAACATAACACTTTGACCTTTGTAAAAAACATTACCGCCTTTGGCCATTTTCGCTTGTTGCTGGCGATAAACCTTAGCGGCTACTTTATCACCAACTTCACTAGCCTCTTCAGAAGAGTACGTCTTACCATATTCTGCTTGAAATTTTGGCTTTACACTTTTACCTTCATAACGGGCAGCAACCTTTTTTGACAAGGCTTCAAATCCAATTTTTCCGCCATTCTCGAAAAATCCAGGAAGGTCATTGGGATTGATTACATATCGTTTCCCACGGAGCGTGTCATATAATTTAGAGCGTATTTTTTTAACCTTTTCCAAAACGCTCTCTGGCAACTCATAGTTTGCCACCAAATACCCGCTCTTAGCGGCATAGTCATAAGTTGACATAAAAAATTCTTTTTGAATGTCACCCCTAAATGTGGGCTCTTCAAATTCATCTGAAATGCCCCATGTTAGGTTTCCGATGATTAAAGTGTACGGGTAATTGTAGTCGGAAGAATTGTAATAAACTGCATTTATAGGGCGTATCGTTCGCACATTCCCGCCTTTTTCAAACATTTCGTACATATTGTTGGTGCCCACAAGATAGTCGGGGTTATAGTCCAGGTAAGTAGTAGGAATGAACACTTCGCCGCCATCAGCCATTCTTAATGCCTTATCAGACTTGATAAAAACCATAAGATTTTTGAATTTTATATTGTCTTTTTTGCCAACAAGGGCGGTGACAAAATCACTTTGACTAATTTGCTTTCGGCCTAAACCAATAATAGTGTTTAGAATTTCGTCATTTGTCAAGTCATTGTCATCTATAAATTTGTCAATTGCTTCTGGGCGTAAGCCTTTTGCAAGACCCTTCAATTCCAAAATGTATCTTTCTCTTGTTGTGAGTAGCCTTCCGCCTTTGGCCATAATACCAATCCCACCACTATTAGCGAAACCTTGTCTTGCTCTTTCAATCATATCTAAGAGGCCGTTATAACTCTTGGTTCCATATCCCGTTTCTATTCGATTATTATTGTCATTAACATAAAATATGGCATCTGCAATTTCCGTTGCACTATAATTATCATTTTCAATCATAGCAGTAAGACCTTGTAATGTTTTGTCTCCAAAAGAAGTTTCAATTTTACCTTTTTTTGAGTTATAATAGAAAATTGCCTCTGCTACATCTGTTGTCTCTCGCGTACCCTGATAGGTAGAACCGCCATCGGCCATTATGCCACCTTGTTCTAGCAAAACCTTTGGAGTAATCGTTACTTTTTCAAAATCATCAAGGCCACTACCAAATATCGGCATCAACATAATTAACGAGACACTGCTCAAGCGTCCTTGTACAAGTCCTTGTACATTTTCCTCAGTAAATACAACAGCCTGAGAGCCTTCTGAATACGAAATAAAAGCCTTTTTCCAGCCGAGCAATAAGCAGCCCTTTACGCATTGAAGTAATAGGGTAATGTTAAAGTAAATAGTTACGTTTTCAAGTTTTAACTGAATAACCCTTAGTGTTTTAGATACCTTATTTTTTAAGTCATCGTTTCTTACTTGCATTAGCGCCTCGTATAAGTCCACCATGTCATACGACTCGGAAAATTGACTATAAAAATAATTTACAATTGGAGTCCAATTCGGAAATTTTTGGTCTTTAGGATTATTGTCTTTGCAAACCCTAGACTCACAAACCAACTTATCCTCGTTTAGGGTGCTTCCGTCAATAATCCTTATTAGTTTATTGGCATCAGTTGCAACTATGCTACCCTCCTTCACCTGAACAAACGTCATTGCTGGCCTTAAAGAGTCTTTCCCCGAAAAGGTGCCAATGAATTTCATCATTTTGGGGCTTTGGCTAGGTGAACTCGTCAAAAGTATAGGGCGTGGTATGCTAATCTTTAACGATTTCACATTTGCCTTGGCGATGGGCTTGCTTGCAGCATCGGTAATTACTGTCCCACTAGCGTTCTTGCGAATGTAAAAGCCATTGACGGGCTTAATGTCTTCTCCGCTTTTAAGTCTTGCGAAAATGATGTTACGCGGTGAAACATAATTGTAGTCTTTCAAAACGCCTCCGCTTTCCATCTGGTAGGCACCACCAAGAAAATCGCCTTTAGTAAACATCTTATTAAAAGGGCCATCTTTTATTGCAATAGCCACAACGTCCCTAGAGGGGTCATATTTTAGTTTGCCGCCCTTGGCATAAGTTTTACCTGATAGCAAGCCCTTAAATACCTCCTCTGCGTTCCTGGGTCTAAAAGATAAATCCCTTTCAAGACCAAAATTGAATGGCTTGATTTTAATGCTTTCTAACTCCTTTCGGCTTACGCTGCCTACTTCGACTTCAAACAAGTCAACAATAGCCCATAAATAGTCAGGGTCGTCTTCGTCTGAGTTTATAAGGTACCATGTTCCTCGCCCATAGGGATTAAAAATTTTGGCCACAACCATCTGGTTGCTCAAGTCTGACCCTTTGCTATACTGGGCAAAAAGTTTCTTGTCGATTTCTTTGGTAAATAATTTCATAACGATATACTTATTCTTTTTTATACTTTTTCTGATTTGTGGACTTTGCCACCCTTGGTGATGCCGCCTTCAGCAAACATTTCGTACATAGTTGTTGTGCCGACAAGATAGTCGGGAGTATCTTGCAAGATTGTGGGCTCTACCATAATATCGCCACCCAACTCAAAAAGATTGCGCGTATTGTAGATGTTGCCACCCTCTTTTAGATAAATCTTCCTCGGAAAGGCATTTGCCTCTCGGTCAGCGCGATTGTCGCGGTTCTCATAGTAAACCCTTCCCGTCTTTGATACGCGCTTTCCTGGAGGCGATGCTTGACGTTGCGCGTCTCGCTCTAGGCTATTGTCGCTTGCCTTTTCCTTGCCATAGGTCCTCGGCCATCCTTTAAAGTTTTTATCGTCTTTTAGAAAATCGCGTAGGTCATCAACTGCCTTCTTAGTTTTTGCTACTTGAGTCTGTTTTTTGTCATTGAAAATCACTTTTGCTCTGCCCAAGGCATCCTTCCATGACTCACTAGGCTTACGGATTTTACTAGCAACGCTACTAACAGTGGGCTTTTTCACTCCACTGCTCGGCGTTTTGGTTTTACTCGCCACCTTTTTCTTTTTACCAGCGACCTTCTTTTTGGTCTTTGTGGTCTTTTTGACGGGCTTGCCTTCGACAATAGTTTCTACCTTCTCTTCTACCTCGACTGTCTTTACCTCTATATTTTTCAGAGATTCAGGATTACTTTTTTTCAGGTAGTCATAGATTCCATTCATGGCCTTATCCATGTTCGCGTCGGCACGCTCATTAGTAAATCCCTCCGTCACCTTCTCCAGCGCGGTTAGTTTTGTTTTTAGTGTAGGTCCGACTTTGCTTAAATCGATTGCCTCGTATATTTCTTTAGATTTCATGCTGCTAAGTTAAAAATTCGTCTAGTAATGATGATAGTTCGTCTTCGTCGGTAAAGTCCGAAATATCAGGGGTTATAATTTGTTCTGGTTGCGCCACTACTGGCTCTTTTTTCTTGCGACCACGTTTTGCCATTGGCGTAGGTGTCGGCGTTGTTGTTGTGGTTAAAATAGTTGTTCCTAAACGCTTTGCCTCGTCTTTTTCTAAGTCTTGTAAAATATCCATAAACAAGTCATAAGCCTCTTGGCTATCAAATGATTGTCTTACTTCGTCTTCGGTTACCTTGTCTTTAATCAAAGACTTTACTACCTCTGCCCTATTAAAGTTTGTCTTGGACGTAGTTGACAGAATAACATTGGTCATCATTTCTAAAACGGCTATTTTGTTGCCCTTGCTTGAAATTGGCCCATCTACAATAATTACGTTAATGCTATCAAATGCCATATTGTCTGCGCCTACGATTGGATTATCGAATTCTATCTCAAGAGAAACATAATTTGCATAAGCATTCACTTCTTTTATTGTCCCAAAATAAATTTTCTTTATATCGTTACCCGCTGGCATATCAATTCCTAATATAACTACCCTTGACCCCACACTATCTTTTTGAGAATCAAATGGTCTAAATTTTTCTGTATCTTCACCGCTATCGAATACAATCCAGTTTCTCTCATTGATATAATCGGCCTTCCCTATATCAAAATTTACAAGTGAAACTTTATCGTCATCTAATCTACTTACAGTGCCTAACAATAATTGGCTATATTCATTTCCAAAATTTATCCTAGCCGCTCTTGGACTTATGGCAACTCTAGTACCTACGCCATCAATAGCCCTATCAAACATCCTCATAACATCACCATTTTACCGCGTTCGTCAATATCAATTTCTATGGCATCGGCTAAAAACTGCATTTTTTCGCGCAAACTAAAGGCTTCAAGACAATCGCTTATTTTGCCATCAACATTTATGCACTTGAAAATACTCTCGCTCAGAATACCTCCGTCATTCATTATTTCAAACCCAGTGTATTTTACATACAAGTTCTCAGGCTCATGGAGTGAGTGAAATAGTTTAGCAGACTGGTTGGCCGCATTTTTATTGGTCAGCAAGTCTTGAGCGCTCTTCAACTGCTCTTGCGTATATTTTATAACCTTTTTCATTTTCTAAGCAAAATAGTTTTTAATAGCCTCTTTCATTTCCTCAATCTTATTTGCATAACCTTCGTCTTTCAGGGCAACTTGCTCAGGCGTGTCTGCATAAGCGTTAGTGGGAGCCGTAACATAGTATCTAGAATATAGCAAGGAAGATACATACGATACAATCGTTGTTTTTAATGTACTCGGAGTTGTATCAATAGTGAAAATTCTTGTAAAGTTTTCGTCCTCTTGAAATCTTTTTAAAAGGATGGTCATAAACTGAGGCATTGGCAAATATTGTAATGACAAATAATCAATGTAGAAAAAATATTCAAAAATTATATATGGCATATTCTCTACAAAACTTGATGCGTCGCTTTTCATAGTACTCCGAAAAAATGGTAGCATACTGTTTGATGTATCTGCCTGAAAAGAAAATACCTGAAAATTTTTATCTTTTACTTTAGTCTCAGCAAAATCAGCATCCTTGTTGACTTCAATCCAATTTTTGTATCGGGAAAATAAGTCAAGCATTCCAAGCCTATTTGAGTAGTTTAGATTACTAAAGGCCGACGAAGTATCACTAACTGAGGCAACCTGACCATTTGGCTGAATTTGGCCCATATTTTCATTTAAAACCTTAAAAAAGGCAAAAATGCTTTCAGCGCTTGCTTTTTTACCTAAAAAATTTAAAATAAAATCCATTTTATCAATCGTGCGCTCTTCATAGTTTTTTAGTGGAAGTGATACAACAGTGTAAGTATTTTGGTCTATTCCACAACGAACTGCACTTATCCTAGTTTTAATATTAAACTCTTCTAAAGACAAACACACTAAAATTGGGACTAAAGCATTTGCTATTCTGCAACCATCACTTGAGGCGGTTAAATTATTTACTGGTATAAAAAAATCTACATATTTGGTAGATTCAGGGTTTTTTTCAAATAAAAGATAGACCTTTTTAGTTTGAGTGGCATATTTCAAACGATTTTCTCCCTTGCCATTAAAGACCTTTAATTGATTGTTTATGTAATAGGGTAGCGTGATTCCTTGTTCGTTTTTCTTTAAAATCGTTTCTCCTTGGAAAAAATCAAAAACACTGGTTGTCCCTATTTGTCGCCTTTCACAGTTGTATTCATTATTGTTTTTGTCGGTATAACTATAATAAGGACCAAAAGCGTTTGTTTTCTTATCTATGTTTTCAGGAGGAATCACACCCTTCGCTAATTTTCGGTTTGCAAACTCGTCTCCCCCATATATAGCAAACTCTTCTGAGAAATACTCAATTGGCCTATAAAGACCTTGACTTGCTAAAGAAAAATCAAATATGCCACGCTCATCTTTAGTTGTAATAATTTTCTCCTTTTTGAAAGAGCCCGCCAAATTTATAAGTGACTTTGTGGCTTGACTTACTGACAAGGCCACCTCTTTTGAGGCTTCAAAACTAGGTGATGTAAGATTAAAATAATTTAATAAGGATTGAAAATCAGCATATTGTGGGCCAGACACAAAATTTGTTGCGCTACTAAATGCTTGGCCAGTTGTCATTACTCCCGTATTATTCCTTGCCTCTTCTATCGCCTCAAAAGCGACTTCAAGTGACTTGTATTGCTTAAAAATCATAGAATCATACGACCTTGCAATACCTATCTCAGCATTTGAGGGCGCTCGATTTGGATTTGTAGAATTAGCGGCAGTTGGAACATTTCTATTCCATGCCGCCAAAATTGTTTCAAAATCAATTTTCGGTGATTGCGCCAATAAACTTGAGAAATTTATTGTGGCCACTACCTCTGATTTAGAGCAATTATTTTATTAACCTCATCTAGTTCGTCTTGAGTATTTAAGTCGTCAAGATTAGAAATTCTATTTTTCCCCTCTACGATTCTTAAAAATCCATCAAAGTCGGTATCTGCTTTTAGTTTATCTCTTTGTTCTAACGTAAATAAGTTTAGAAACTCGTTAACGCCATCCTCTAAAGTTTTGACCTTTCCAGGTTCTAAGATAGTTAAAGCAAAAAGGTTTCCTTCGCTATCTTGAGAAGGAGTGTACGAGGTAGCCTCTTCGCCGCTCAGATTGGAAAAAGTCATCCCAGGGTTATCTACAACTGTCCTATACACATTATAGGTACGTTGAATGGACTTCATGATACGAATTGAAACAAAAGCCTTACTTTGTAATTTGTTATCATCAATGGCTTTACGGAGTTTGTTCATATATATAAATATGAAGGCCCACTTTTGCTGCAATATGTTATAAAACTCAAATTGAAGATTGATAAAGACTTCGTAGGTGCTTCCTACAAATCGGTCTTGCAGCGATAAGTCTTGTTTAAAGTTTGCCTCATAATCTACGCTATCACTATTTAAGAGCGTATTACCAGTTGCCATGACAAAAATGTTTTTTCTCACAAACCTCTGACCCCGACCATTGGTAATTTTTGATGGCTGACCATCTTTATAGTCTGCTATTTTTGCCAAGGCAGAGTTTAAAATACCCGCAGTGTTTGGGTCTATTTTAGGTAATTCGTCTAGAAGTAAAACACAACCCGTATTTGGGCCCATCTCTGTCCCATCTTCTTTAAGGTTTGCCCATGCGCGAATTACCTTGCCCTCTTGGTAGCCGTCAATTGTTTGACCTCCAATAAGTTCTAATGGCGATGTAAATTGATTGCAGTTGACCTCGATGAGTTCCCACTTTAACGCTGATGCAACTACTTCGGCTGAAAATGTCTTACCAGTACCCGCGCCTCCATATAGATATACGTTGTTTCTAGCCTCTACGTCTGATAGTATTTTTTGAATTAGTGGTGTTACATACCCCTCGTTTACTTGTGCAGAAATTACTTTCGATACATTTTTCTGTGTAATCGTAACCTGTACTTGTTGTGGCAAGGCAGAAATTCTAGACTTTAGGTTGGAGTCCAAGTCATCAAAATCAATCTTATCTGATTTTATAACGTCTCTAACTATGTCTTCTACCTCGGATTTGTCGACATTGCCTCCTGACCCGCCCCCTGATGGTTGTAGTAACTTGGCAAGTTGTATCATCTTCTGAGCAACTTCGTCGCCAGCAAACTCATTTGTTAAAAGCCTAGTTGCTTGGTCACGAACTGCTTGGGATAAAGTAGTGTCCGCAACAATTTTTTCTAATTCTTCTCTTGATTGCATGATTTCAATTATTTATTTGATGCGCTTGAAAGTATATCGTCGTACACAATAGGGGTTCCGACTGGTTCCCCACTTAATAAAACCTCAGGAACAAGGTCTGATGCCCGTGCCAAAATAATTTTTGGTGGGTCTATTGTCCCTACTGGTGCTATTTGAGGATTATCCATAACCAAAGCGGTTGGCCTTAGGGCATTTTTCAATGCGCTATTTGTTTCGCTCTTGACTTTGGAGCGTAAAAATAAATATGCAGCCAGTCCTCCTAGTGCAATTAGTATAATGTTTGTGGTTTTCATGGGAAAGCAGAGTTTACTGCGTTTAAGATTCGTATACTGTTCATTGTGTCAAAGAGTTGAAGATTGCTCGCTAAACTTTGTGCTGCTCTTTTAGAAGGTAGACTTGATACTTTCACTCCAAGGGCTTGTTCGACTGCCTCTAAATCATTTTTAGCGTTCCTATCAAGAGTTTTTTTCATTTCCTCTTGCTCTGCACGCATTCTTTTTATTTTGTCAACAATGCTTTCCTCGTCCTCATCGGGTTGTGCATCTCTAGAAAAATCGCCTTCGTCCTTGAATCCTGGGGACTTTCCCTTATTGCCCTTTTTGCCATCGCCATCGTCGCCATCACCTTCGTCGCCATCGCCATCATCGCCATCGCCATCGTCGCCATCACCTTCGTCGCCATCGCCATCATCGCCATCGCCTTCGTCGCCATCACCTTCGTCGCCATCACCTTCGTCGCCATCGCCTTGGTCGCCCTCATCGCCCTCATCGCCTTCGTCGTCAAAGTCGTCATCGCCCTCATCACCATCTTGACTATCATCTGAATCATCATCATCAAATGGATTCTCAAAGTTGTCAGGCTGCTTTTGTTGTGGTTCGTCTCGTTCCTCTTGTTCCTCTTGCTCATCTTGGGGACCGCTTATAGGCTCTGGGACGTGCAGAATTTTAAGGTTTGACCCTTTGGCATCTACAATCACAGTAAAAAATGATAATTCGCCGCCATCGTCGTAACTAAAGGAGTCGTATTTTTCGGTTTTTTGATTCATCGAATAAGTTTTTGAATTTGTTCTCTTGACATTTTTTGAACTTTAAGTCTCCGAGTTTTTTTGTCTACTTGGATTACTCTACCATACTGACCTTGACTAGCAACAAGGTCTCCAACTTTAGGCAAACCTAATGAACCGCCAGTTTTAAAAGTCTCGAAGTCCCTTAAAGGTCCTTGGTTCATTATGCCCCTTAAATTTCTAAGGACATCTTTTTTAGACATTTGAGTAATCCTTACTTCTCTAGTTTCTTCATCGACATCGCGAACTCTACCAAATCGTTTCCCCACTCTTACAAAATCGCCGACTTTAGGCAAAACGCTTTCCGTTTCTGGTGGAGTTGGATTACCAGGGGGCCTTGCGCTCGCTGCCTTCTCTTTTAGTCTATTGTATATGTAGTTTTCAAAAATGTCTATTGCCTCTAAGAAATTTTCTAAAGATGTTTTGTTTGGGTTGTAAACTTCCTTATTAACATCATATTTGTCTCCTGATAACTCAATACCTTTAATCTCATACCTAGAGGCCATTGTACTAACCTCTGAGTCCCTGAATGACTTTGAGGGGTATTGGATTGGTGAACTAAGTGGTAACTGCGGGTCATTATAAATGTCAAAAGACAAAGACATTTTTGAGGGTACATGATAAATCCCTACGCGACTTTTAATGGCATCGATTGGCTCAATAGTCCTTTCTAAGGTGTTGGGTCTATATACGAACATTTCCTCCTAGTTTAAATCTTATGTCTTTGATAAACGGTAGATAGTATGAATTTTTTACGCTCGCATCTTTTACTTGCTCGGCATCGAAAACTAGATACTCGGTTCCTACAAGATTTTCGTCTGCTTGGTTTTGCTGCTCGTCAAAAGCGGGCACATCCCCCATTTGAATAATTCCGTCGTAGCCCGCGCTCTTTAACGTCTCAATTAGGTTTATATCGTAACGTATATAGTTCCAAACCTTTAAGTCCTGACGATTTGTAAATAAATCACTATATTTTTTCGATGGCTCTATTTTAACGCCATAGTCAAGGTAGATGGTTGCCAATAGGTCATTATAAGATATTTTCAACCCTAAGTCCACTAAAACCACGGGGTTTAGCATTTTTATAAATACATTATAAATATAACCCTCATAATTTTGAGTTGGCTTTGGTTGATTTTCAGCCTCTCCCGCATAGAATCTTACATAATCAACGCTATCACCAAAATAGGTGGCGGGGAAATTGGGCGGATTAAATTCAGCATAAGGTCGCATTATACCGCTACCCATATTGCCAGCAGTAAAGCCTTCAACCTTCTGACGTACTCCATGATACATCATTCTAGGCTCACCCGTCTCTTCGTCTACAAGCATACTGCACCCTGAATAATCACCAGTGGCATAAGCAGTTTCCCAATCTCCAAACCAATTTTTGAAAAAGGGGGTCCTCACTGCGTAATAAGACTGAAGGGGTAGTTTGCTAGGTTTACCTGAGGGCGTAGTTAGACCACAAGCATCACCCAATTTTACAATAGGGCTTTGCGTCGCTTGAGTGTAGTAGTAGTCCAAAAGGTTTTCAGGAGACATAAGGGTTTCTCCTGGCCTCATATTCAAGGCTTTTAGGGCCATCTTAGCGTCTTTCCTTTCAAGAGCGCTTATCTTTTGAATGATTGATGCTCGCTCATCGCGCATCTTGGCGCTTTGAGTAAATTTTAAAAGCGTTTTGAGGGCGTTAATCTCATTTTCAAACGCCCCCCTTGCAGCCTGAAGAGGGAAAAAATCAAGGTCTTTTTGTTGGTCGCGTACTTTGAACGGCCTATTTTTAAACGCCAACTCCTTTTCTTGCTCTAACTTTTGTTGTTCACGCAATAGTCTTTGCTGCTCTGCCTTTTTCTCTTTTTCAAGCCTTGCGAGTTCAAGGGCCTCTTGTTTTTGACGTTCTGCCTTTTCTTGGTCAAAAGAAAAAATAACATTATGGTTAAAACCAAAAGAAAAAATACCTTTTTCTCCAGCAAATAATTTTACTTCTGCATCAATTATTACTTCTTTAGTTATGCGACCTAATCTGATTACGTCATAAGATATTGTTGCATAAATATCAAACCGACCACGACTAATAAAGTCAAGTTCCAAAGGCTGTAAAATAATTTCGCTTTTATAGTCACCATCAGCCGTGGATATAAAAATTTCGCTTGCCTCAGAACCCTTTTCAAGAAGTTTTAGCCGTGCTGCTTTTTGTGTTTTACTCCTTTTAGCGCCCATCGCAAGGATTTTTTCACATTCAAAAGGTGCAAAATTTATATCATCTAAAAAACCTACGAATTGTAATTCATCAACTTTTGAAGAGAACATTCGTTTTTTGGCAAATATATTTTGCTTCCACCAGTCCCATTTTTTAGGCAAACCCTTCCCGTTGGCAAAATCATCGGTAGTAACAACAATTGTTGAATAAAACGTAACGGAATACTGCGCTGACGCGCTTTGAACGTATATAGTTGAGTCAACAATTAACTTTGATACTTTTTGTGCAATTAACTTTTTTGATAATTTTTCAAAACTTTGAAAGTTAGAAAAGAACCCCTCTTGGCTATAAGAGCCTAAATCATAAATACTCTGAGTATTAGGAAAAATAATTGTAAGGGTAGTATTAGATGGGGGTGGTGATGGAAAATCATTTTTATAAATTCGTGATTCTAGTCCAACACAATAGATTTTTGTGGCTTGATAATATAAATCCTCAAATGGTTTTGTAAAAAGAGGATTTTTTTTCAACTCTTTTGCCATAGAGTCCCTTAATCCTGAATACGTTAAAAAATCAATATTACTTGTATTGTATTCTACAATTCCATAAACTAATTGCTCATCTCTGTCGGTGTACAATTGTGCACCAACAAATATTTGATACGCGGCAAAATTATGTAAACGGAGCGCTTTTTCTAATTCCTTGGGTAAATCAAGAAATCCATTTTTTAGCCGCGTTTCTCGCATCTGACCCTGGCTATCAGCATATTTTAAATAAATTAAAAACTTTAATTCACGCAAAGGCTCCAACTGCGGAGCAACCGCCCCTTGGTTAATTCTTTTTTGAGTGAGTAGTCGGCCAATGATTTGATTACTACCCTTTGCGGCAAGGTCTATTTTAACCAAATCCTCTTCACTTAGAGCATTTAACAAATCTTCATCTAAGTCGCTTATATCAAATTGTGTATCGGAAAAGGTTCCGTCTGGGTTTAGAGGAACAATTGTTAAATTTTCGACATTAAATCCACTTCCTATACTTTCAAGTTCTATAATTTCTGGATTATCGGCCTGACCCCCTTGAGCGTAAATACTTTTAAGGTCATCAAGAATATCACTTACCTGACCACCAACGGCCATCTTCTCTAAGACCTTACGCGAGTCCGAGCGCTCACCATCGTACTCTAAAACCGCATCTATGTATTCTATTGTTGCGGGCACTTCGCCGCCCTCTTCAAACTCTACGCCTCCACCACTCTTATTTATACTAGAGAGGATTTCTCGGTTGGTCATCATCTTACCATTAAAAGAACGCTTAGTAGTATCGCTAACTGCGTTACGAGTAATGACCACCTCGCCGCCTTCCATCTCTAAAGGCTGACCAGTAGATTTGTTTATAGCCTTGATGCCTCCCTCGGAGTGGCGATTGCCAACAAGGTAACCACCAGCCTCTCCTTTATTGTGTACAATTTCTGCCATAGCCCTAAGGTAGAATAACTATTCCCGTTACCTTCTTTATAATAATATGGGAATGCGTATGGTTCATCTCAAACATCTTTGAAATGCTAAATTAAGAATTTTAGAGCGAACTTTTCCCGATATGTAAAAAAATAAACATTACATCAAATCATCATCCTGAATATAGGCCTTCTTTACGGGCTTTCCAGCCTTCTTTTCTAAAAACCTATTTAGTCTTGCTAGTCCCCATGCGGTTCGGGAGTTGGGTCTGCCACCCGATATTGTGGGTCTGAAACTTTTACTAAATGCTCCCATGCCACGACGCACTACTTTTTTAGCAGTTTCCAACGTGACCTTTTTATTCGGATATGTTTTGTTGTGAATCGCTAGTTTGTTTTTTATGGACGTGCTGGTTTGGTCACCAAAAACTATTGGTGTCTTAGATTTAGTAGTCGCGCTCTTTTGAGGATTCGTTTTGCTCCCCTTGATTCTTTCGCTCTTAGGGGCTGGTGTTTGTGCTAAAGATTTACGCCCAGGTCTTTTCATGTATGAATCAAAGTTTGTTGCTTGTAACAAAGATATTCTTTTATATCTTTGGTTTATAATTTTAAAAAATTACGATATGTTCGATTTAAAATCTCCCGATTTCCTTGGCGGTAACAACGTCCACAACGTCATTATCATTGGCTTGTTGGTGTACCTTACCTATAAGGCATCTAAATAATTAAGAGGGGGACTAACGTCCCCTTTTTAATCTATATCTAAGTCAACGGACTGAGGTTCGTTTGCTTGGCCATTCAACTGGCGGACATGATAAGTGGTCCGCTCAGACAAACTCATTTTAATTTTTCCGTGATGGAGGATGATTTGTTCAATCAAAGACCAGTCATGGGTTCCTGATGCTGCCACCTTTGGCATACGCTTCAAAAATTCGTTTTTAATGATTATTTCCGAGTGCCCGATGTGGCAAATCTTTAATTGCGGGTATCTAATCCATTTCTCTAGCACAAGAGTCTTATAGCAAACCATGTCGAATGGTGAATGCTCCATATCTAATAGATAGTGCTCAAAGTGGTCGGCATCTATTATGTCATCGTTCGCGAGGAACAAAAAGAATTTACCCTGGCTTCTGTCGATTGCCAAATCTATTATATGCTGACCCCATCCGCCCTGATGCGGTGTCTGATTCCATATATGTAATATGCTACCTTGCTCTTCTGCCCTAGATTGATATGCTTTTGCCTCGCCTGAGTCTACCATTTGCTGAAAGATTGGGCAGCCGTCGCCTACAACAAATACCTCGAAGTCTTTTCGCGTCTGTGACAAAACGCATTCAATCATGCGCCTTGTTCTCTGTGGCCGTCCCCAACAAGGGAGTACCCCGCTAATTGTAGGTATCATTTACAAGTCGTGAATATTAGATAGTCTATGAATAGAATCAAAATCCATCTTGGCCATGGACTCAGCGGTGGAAAAAAGCCGCTCTGAAACCCTATCGCCCCTTCTCGGCATTATTGTTTCTTTTACTCTTGACGGGTAAAGTGCTTCTGCCACATCTTGCATATTCCGTATCTCTCCTGGGTGCACTATGAATCGAGCGTTCTTATTGCCATCTTCTACCATTAGGTAAAGCAATAGGCCGACTGCTTCATGTATAGATATAAAATAGCGATTGCAAGAGTCAACCACTTTAATTGAATCCTTTTCGGGCACATCGTTCCAAATCTCAAATACATTTTTACTAGATTCTACCACGTTGTAAAATCTTGCTACTCGACCACCCGCATTTAAGGTCATGCGTTCGGCGATAAGTTTTGATGCTCCATAAACTACCTCAGGGTTTGTTGCCTTACAAGTCGAAGTCAAGATAAGTTTCGCATTTTTCGGCATTGCATCAATAATGTTTTTTGTGCCTAAAGTGTTTATTGATAGCGTTTTATAAGTTTCATGCTCCCCGTCTGGTGCGTGCTTCGCTCCAGCGATATTTATAATATAGTGAGGCTCAAATTTATTTATTACCCCCAAGACATCTTGAAAGTTTGTAACATCTAAAAATTCATGGTGGCCTTCTATATCGGTTGCTAAAACTTCGACATTCTCAAATGATTTCAGTATGGGTACAAACGCACTGCCTATCGAGCCATTTGCTCCCGTTACTAATACCCTTGTTGGTCCGTAGACCTTAAACCATGAGTAGTCTAGAAATTTTTGTGAGATTTTTCGGTCTAAGACTGCCTCTAATTTGTCAATAGGTAAATTCATTGTCTTTGTTTTTGAAATTTTTAAATGTGCTTCTGAGTTCGTAGATTTCTTCGTGAGATATTTTATTTCTTTCAAGCCCCGTCATATTTTCTCCAATGGAGTGCGCGGGGTTTCCTACAAAAGTATATCCTGGCTCGCAAATAGTCTTTTTAGTTATTACCGCTCCCATGCCTATCATGCAGTATGCTCCTATTCTCGAAAATTGATGCACAATCGCTCCTAATCCTAGGTTTGCTCCTACATAGACCATGGAATGACCACCAATAAGAACATTACACGATAGTACCACGTCGTTATTTATAATTGCATCGTGTCCTACATGACTCCCTCTAAGCATCTTTACTCGGTTCGCAATAATTGTTGACCTAATGGTTCCCTCGTTAACAGTCGTAAATTCTCTGAAAATATTGTCATTTCCAATAAACAAGTCTCCCTTTTTACAATCCTTGCCATAATCTTCAGCGGGCGTGCCTATTGAGCAAAATGCTTTAAAGTTGTTACCATTGCCTATGGTCGTGTCCCCCGTTATATAACAATAGGGTCCAATTATATTGTTATTTCCAAGTGATACATTTTCTCCAATTATTGCAGTATGGTGTATCGTGTTTGACGAATCGTGATTTTTCATCTTTTTAGGTGTGGTTGTGGTGGTTTAATGCTCGGTTTCTTTATCTTCTTTAGTTTTATCAGCCGTATGGAATTGATAACCAAATACAATCAACACAATATTTTTTATCAATTCAAATAACCCATTACTCATCTCTGGAGATAATAAAGGTGTTTTGAATGACACTAACTTATCAACTAAAAATAAACCTAAAAATGCCGTTAACATTAAGGCAACAAATCTAGTTAACCATTCTTTTTGTGATAAATGCCCGCTAATTTTATAATTAACAAACCAAATTAACCCACCAACAAATCCTAGCGATAAAATAACGCCAAATATCATTGGTATAATTCCCGAATTATATAAATCCATTTTAAAATTATGTTATTTTATAAAATACTAAGTTCGCAATAAAGTTCCGTTCCTAAAAATTTATCTTGGCCGATTATGCCAGCATTTTCTGCTACGTCTTCTAGTTCGGTGGCATATTTCGTAAAGCCTTTCATTTGGTCGTCGTTGCCTAGTTTTAAGCACATTGACCCATACTCATAAATTTGATGACCCGTAAAATCACAAAACTCTCTAAGCATTTCCTCAAATGATTCAGGAGTAAAGGATTGCTTATTGCCAAGTATTAAATCCGTTTCGTCAAGGGCATCAATATAATCTAGCGTTCCCATGCGGACACTTAAATATCGGTTCAATGATTTTGCATTAGGAACCATAAGGCATATTCTCTCTACCCCTCTAAACTTTAATAAGGTGTGAAAAGGCGTTTCCTCTTTTTGTAGTGTTCCAAAGGCCACCAGCGTTGTATAGTCTTCAACTCTTATATCTTCTATTTTGCTAAAGACCCTTTTGTATTGCTTGGACTTTTCTGCCTCTTGTATCAAATCCTTATCATGGCTATAAAAGTCTATGGCTAAATTTTGCCCTTGCCACATTTTTTCATTTGTAGCGCCATAGTATAGTATTGTTTCCTCTTCTGAGAAAAAGAACTTTTGCCTCTTGTTATAATCAAGAGCCTCGTCGTACGAGGATGCCGCGTATGCTTTCATTGCTAACTAAGGTTAGCCTCGGTTGTAGGGCGTGCCAAATATTTCTTTGTGAGGCTCACCACCCCACTTCGCGATATAAAGTTTTCTATTGCGCTCAAAATTAGAATTAAGTTTTGGGTCTTTGGTTATGGTCATTGAATTTCGATAAAGCGTTGGGTCTAGTCCAGGCTCTCGTAAAACAAATACTTCGCTTTGCATCTTAATTCTACGCTCATAATCATCGTCTTCAAAATATGCGGGATAAAATTGCTCGTCAAAATGGCCAACTTGTTCAAAAACCTTTTTCGGAATACATATAACGCACCAAGTTCCTGACTGGACTAGTAAAGTATCTATTGGATGTTTTGCTATTGTATCTAGTAAGTCTTGCTCTTTAAGCACTAATTCTATGTCGTCATTAAGCATCAAGACATGAGTAAAGCCTTCTCCAAAAGCAGTTTTACAAATTAGATTCCAGGATGCAGAAACTCCCAAATTAGATGTTTGTGAAAATAATCTTAATTTAGGATTCATGGTATTTATTTGCTGATTGATTCCATTATCAACAATTAAAATATCGAGATTAGGGTAGCACTCTTTGTATTTTTCAAGCGCCACGTTCAACAAGTCAGCCCTATTGATAGTTGGTATTCCGATTAGTAGTTTCATTTGAAGGCGGTAAATAGTTTTTCTGCGGTTTCTTGCCATTTGAACGATATGGCTTTTGTATAAGCGCTATTAACTAGTCGCTTTTGTTTGTCACTCTTCCATTCATTAAGAACTTTAAGCATTATTGATGCCACCTCTTGAACGTCCGACTGCATTCTGATTTTTTCATAGTCCTGAACAAAGACGTTCGGCCTTAGTTCGGTTACCCCATATACTAACTTGCCGTCATGGGTAATTTCCTTCAGGCTAGTGTGCATGGGCGCAATTACGGGCACTTTACAAGCCATTGCCTCCACCACGCTAAGTCCCCAGCCTTCTGCGGTCGTAGTGGTTACAAAGCAATCCATGGCATTATAGATTTCATTAAGGTCTTCAGCGCTTACACCTTCGTTTTCATTGAAATCCTTTGGACATATAACGTCCTTGCCGTAAACTAAATCTAATCGGTCGCATAGGCGTTCGATATTTACCCCATACTTGTCAAGTGGGTTCATGTGCAAGTATAGACAAATGCTAGGCTCTTTGATTTGTGTCTTGAGGTGATAGAAGGCCATTATAAGCGATGCCACGTCTTTTCTCGCGGAGTTCCTATTAACGCTACCAAAAACGAAATCCGCAGTTGGAGAGAGGCGCTTTCGATTTTTGTCAATCAAGGGATAAAATGACTTTGAATCAGTCCCATGATGTGCGACCTCAAGGTATTTTGCGCTTGTACTTTTTCCTAGCACGACATCCTTACCATACTGGGTATAAGTAAATTGATAATTTATAATTTTTAAAATATCTAGGTCTTCCTTCCTTGGCGCACTATCTATTGGAAAATATATAATGGTCTTAAAAGACTGCTTCAGCGTTTTTATTTGCTTTTTGCGTATTTCAGATATGTAATCCTTCAAAGGATTGAATACTTCTACGTCGTTAAAAAGAAAAACGTGAGTAAACTTCATATTGAACATAAATTTTAGCAAAGAATTTCTGCATAGCGGGTCTTTATCGCGCTCCTCCCTTGTGTTTAGGGCGGGTACGACTACTACCTTATCATTATACTCGTATGCCTCTTTACCAAAATTGTTTAATGCCAAAACCATTATTTTGTCTTCGTCATTAAGCATCTGTGTCCAATGGTCGATTAGTTGTTTGCTTACATTGCCAAAGCCAGTGGTGCATCCAAAATCGCCAAAGAACAGAATGTTCCTTGCCTTTTCCATAATTATTTAACTAGCGAAAGTTTTGATTGGGGTTGGTCTTCCTCTAGTATTACTACGCTAAAAGCATTTTTAAACGTGCCACAATCTTGGCCGTAAAAAATATCCTTTCCTTTTGTAATTATCTGAGCCTTCGTACATCTAGTAGAGCATGGAAAAAACATAAGGTCAAAAGAGCCCTCTAATTTTCCCGCTATCGCCATGGGCTGCTGAAAATGGCACCTTGAGGGCACTCCGTCTTTAACAAGAACTAGTCCGTGAGTAGGGTCTTTCTTTACTTCGTATTTATGGTTTATGGAGTATTCGCTTAATTCTTGAGACATAACTAAAGTTCTTTTATTTTATAAAATATCGTTTGACGTTATAAGTGAGTAGGTAAACGAATTTGGCCAAGTCTTAGTTGCGGTTTTTACAATAAGCATAAACTCATTAAAGTCTTTAGCCCTTTTAAAAACCTGGCAACCCTCACTCCAATTTTCGACAAATTGACTTTCGGTGGTTGGATTTGATTTGTGTATGTTGATTCCAAAGAGTCCCGTTTGGGTCCTAGACTCATCGTAAGTCAAATCTTTATTGGAGTCCCTATATACTGTAACGGGTTTCACTTGCCTCAAGGCCTCGTACTTCCCTTGGTGCAAACCAAGAGCATGAGAACCACGATACTGATTCGGCACTAAGCGTGCAACACCATTCGGGTTGTGAAAATGTTCCATTGCCTTTTTGCCAGGGTCCGTAGTGCACGCCCATTCCTTGTATATCCATTCGTCTCCGATTTTAAAAGTTACTGTTATAGTGTCATCAAAAATATTCGTGACTTTTTTTCCAGGGGCGCTGTTTCTAACTCCTACGATATTAAGGTCATAGTCCTTTGGTCCATCGAACCACTTATATCCTTTTGCTTTTATTGCTTTTTCAATTTTTTCTTTTGAGTAAATCATAATCTAGTTATTAAAATTCCACTTGTTATTCCAAATGTAAGCCAAATCCACGGCCTCTTTAAAATTGATTGTTGCTGCTTTATAGCAATGTTTGTTAGTCCCTTGGTTTCAGTGTAGGGGTTTTTATTAAGAAGGGTGATGGTTGGTTCGGGTTTTTTGAAAAATCCTATTTTTTTGTCTGAAATAGTCAAAACATACTCGTTTTTGATATTTAGGTCCGCTATTGCTACCCCTGAATCTAAAAGTTGACCATTAAAGGAAATCCATGGTTCGGCGTATTCAAACGATACTACCTCTTTACCCTCTGCGGTTGTGTCGCGTTCGTAGGCGGCGTAAATCGTGTCAAACTTTGTTTCGGTCACTACGCTTATCTGATTTTTGTAGTTTGTCAGCCCTTCTATTTTTCTAAGCCCTAGTTTAATTGCCTCGTTTTTTGAAACAATCAATTGTCTCTGCATAGATATTTGCTCTCCTTGGTCGTTTATTTTGGATGTAAATGCTTGATTTTCAAATCTTGCCTTATTAACCTCTTCAGTCAAACTCTTCAAATCCTCGATTCTCTTGCATCGGTCTATTCCAAAAAATATAATTATTAAAACAATTACCGTGTATAAAAGGGTTTTTTTTCTTTGTGTCATAAAATATCAAAGTTTTTATTAGTAACTGGGACCTTCCTTTCCAACTCCGTCCAGCCATTGAGTCTTGATACATCTCTGGTTATCGTGTATTTGTCGGCATTTATTTTTTCCACGTCCTTTAAAATTTCTCTTGCCTGGTGTTGAACCCCGCTCACGTCGAAGGCTACATGGCTATTCAGGACATAGGCCTTTATTCGTGCCATGTTAATAAACCTACTCAGGATTCTTTGAGGGTGTGGGTGGTTAATCGCCACATTGGTCGATACAATAACAATGTCGTGGGGCTTTATAAATAAATCCAAGCAGCCGAGGGTATCTGTATCATAGCGGTTGTAGCCATTTACTCTTTCAAAGTATTGGTCCAACTCAGTATTGTTAGACAACCAACTTATATGGGGCATACCCTCATGTGCTATGGCGGCAGCGTAGAGGGCATCATGCTCACCAACTATGCAGACAGAATATGATTTTGTTCCCAGGTAGCGACGTAGGTCTAGAATTGCGTTGGCTCGGTCAACATTTTTTTTTGACTCGGCGTTTAGATATTCAATCAATATCCTTTTATCATTTTCCATTTTCAAAGATTTCACCAGTTTCCATATCTACATGGTCATATTCGGCAGATGAGTTTTCGTTATGAAACATATTTGATGTTCCCATATCTCTTTGCAGCATATCAATTTTATCTACTACCGCGCTTGTGTAATACTTTTCAGAAAACATTTTTGATATTAAATGGAATTGAATTTTAATCCTATCTTTTGGCTTGATATTCAACTCTTTAACACATGAAATCATATAGGAAAAGGCTATGAAGGAAATAGGTATGATTTTCTCTTTGTGCTTCTTCCGAATTACAATCTCCCACACCTTATCGGAGCGTGTTATGATTTCAAAAACTTTACCTTCGATGTTCATATAGATATTTGTTATCAAAAATAATACTTTTATTCTATCAAAGTTTCTTTTGTAAACATCTTTTTGGCATATACTCTTGCGTCAGGTATTGATAATAACCATTTATTAACAATAAAGGAGCGAGCATATACTTTGGCTTTTTCTTTTTTATCGTCTAAAGACATAACCTCACCCAGCGTTACGCGCCTTAATGAGCCCTGAGTTGCTTCAAAAGAAATTCTCTTCATGCCATAGTTATAGGCTTGTTGCGCCAGGTCTTTTGATATTTCAAACCATTTGTACTTTCTAATTTTGTTATACCACACCCCACCGAAGTCCTCATACTGTTCTCCCTTTAGGGACGATTCGTGCATTGACATAAATAGGGCATACATACTTTTGGCTAATTCGTTCTTGTCAATAACCTTTGGCTTGTCTTGCTCTAGTTTCTGTAATTTCAATTTCACCTCTTGAATTGCGTTATTGCGATGCAATGAATACGCATTAAGTATTTTACTTATGTAAAGGGGACTGAACTTCCCGTAGCACTCGTTATCTACGTCTAATTTGCCCGCCACGCTCATTTGTATCGCCCTATCTATGTCTGACACAGAAAGACTGGCGAAATGCTCCCTTATGAAATTTACGTTGATTATAATTTCTTCTTTGGATGGCTCTTCCTTTAACCCTAGGTAAAAGCGCCACCTTCCGACTGAATCGATAAGGGGGGCTATCTTTTTATTGTCATTAAGGTCACGAATCTTAGGTTCTCCTGAATAGGAGTCGTAAATACGAACTAAATCTTTATTAAGATTCGGAATCGTTGAAAAAATTGAAGGACTTGGCTTGGTCAACTGCGTGCTGGACCTTGATAAACCTTTCTTGTGTTCCATTTAAAGGGGTGTTTTCATTTAGATATGTTTCAAACTTGCTTCCAAAAAGTGTTTCGGGCCTTAAATAGTCTTGCATAGACGTATTCAACCACTTGGCACATTTTACATCTATGACCTTTTTAAAGTCATCAAAAGAATAACCCTCATCGAGACGAAGGCCTATAAACTTAGTCGCTTGTTTAGAGCGTAAAGAATAAGATTTACCAGCACATTGATTTAGATACTCAATTATTTGCTGCATTATATTGTTATTTTCTAAAATAATCTTAGTTTCCTTTATGGTTTCTATTTTTACCTTAGGCCTTGATACACGCGGCTTTACTGGTTTTTGAACTTTAACAATTTGTTTATTTTCAAAAACAATCTTATTTACTTTTAGAACTATAAAAAGTCCATGACTCTCTAGTTCCAATAAAGTAATACCCGTTTTAATCCATCTATAAAACGATGGGCTGGAAATTCGGTAGCGTGCTAAAAGGGTTTTATAATAGACCTCTTTTTTGCCGTTTGAATACTCCGATAGAATATCTAACCAGAAACTACGAAAGTCGCGAGGCTGCGTTGCAAGCCTCAAAACAAGTTCCATCAGTCCACAATTTCATCAATTGTGACATCTAAAGAGTTTGCAAAGACCTTAATGGTGTCTATGTGCATATTTGTTTGTCTACCACTCACAAAGCGGCTTATGCGGTCTTTGCCTATGTTTTTACCTGACATTTGAATAAGGTTGAAAAGGTCGGTCTGAGTGAGACCTCGTTCGATAAGGATTTTGTTAATTTTTGTCATGGTGTGTTTATAAATAATATTTTTTGACAACTCGCTTGCCATCTATGTTCCCAGCGGCAAAGAACAAAAGGTAGACTATGAAAAGTATAATGTTTGATATGCCTCCAATAGTCAAGTAGTGGTCTTGAATGTAAATGCCTATGAGTAAAACGAAAATCATCATTACATACGATAAGATGGATAGTAATGAGCAATTGACATAGTACACATACATTAAAATAGTTGCTAGAGTCTTTTTTCTCGGCAGTACATACTTGATGTACTTAAAATTTCTCTTGCCTAAATAAAAGAACACGCCAGCCACATAGCATATTGCCATAATGGCTATTATTGAAACTACGTTTTGTATTGCCTCTTGCAGCATAGGGGTTACGAATTATTGGCAAATATAATTTGATTTGTATTTAGAAACAAACCAATCTAAAGAAAATGTAAAAAAGAAGGGTCTTTAAAATTTATGCTTTACCTGCAACCCTAAAAGAGCGTTGGCAACTTACGTTCTACTGTGCAAATAGTATCATTGTGACTGCCACCATGAGCAACCATTAACACTTCAATTAACTCCATTCCGCGTTTTTTTCCGACTCCCGAACTATTCCAACCAAAACACATAACTATTCCGTTTGGTTTCAATACTCTTGAAATTTCGTTTATGTGCTTGGTTCGCCAACTGCTTTGAGTTGTTTCCATAGTTACAGATATTCCTACATTTTTATAACATTCGCTTACTTGTCTTAATGAATATGGAGGGTCATAAAAAACAAAATCAATTGAGTTGTCCTCAAACTTTTTTAAGAAATCAACAGCGTCTAAATGGTAGTCTGTGTCATAATCAGGGTTCAAGTCATTTGTAACCTTTGCCAGTCTGCATTTATTAGCAAATGGGTCTATACTGTCCATTTCAGGCTTTAAATATTTATGTATCAATTTCCGTATACACTTAATATCGAAAGTGTTACTGTTTGGCATTTCCCACGCCCGACTAAAAAAAGTCTTCGGATAATAAGGGTTTTGCGTTTTTGGGGCTTGTGTACTTCTATCAATCATTTGTTCTATAATTTAAGTTTCTAATTCTACAATTCTGCTTGGATGGTTATTTTATCATGGTGAGAAAGTGATTTTCTCATGGTGAGAAAGTAGTTTTCTTATGGCTACCCCGTAACTTGCTGACTGCATGAACTATTTTGTCTTATTTGAAATTTTGAATCGTGTCATGGTGAGAAAGTGATTTTCTCATGGTGAGACGATTTACATAAATAATTGAAGTTGTTCGTCGTCAAATGCAGTTCTTTCGTTGGACCAAATGGCTTCGGTTGTAGTCTTTCGCAAACCACTAAATTCTACCATAGGTTTAAAGGGCATCCAGTCTGCTTTTGTATTTTCACACACCATCACCTGACCCTCTCTAGATTGACACCACGTTGACAAATGAGTAAAGTCAATTTGTTTGTTACCATGCTTATACTTATGACCTCCATGTTGATATGGTGGGTCTATGTACCAAGTTGCCAGTTGATTAGGTATCTCTTCATAAGAGCCTTGAATGATTTTCCAATGCTTAATTTTATGTAAATTGGATGCTATCTTTTTTTGAAATGACTTAGAATTTTGTTCGCCAAACTTGGAAACCTGGTAACAAGGCGTGCCTACGCCACCCCCAGCAAACCATATCATCAATAACATTTCGTCCTCGCTAAATCCCATGTCTTTTATGTTTTGACCAATTTTTAACGAGGGCAATTTTAAAATATCATTTGACGAACATTGTTGAAGCCATAGCCATAGTTTTACTATAATTTCATATTTATCGTAAAGCAAAACATCTCTCTCCCAATACCTTAGCGCGTAACGCGCCGAACCAGCAAAAGGCTCAATGATTAAATCATGCTTTGGTGTTGGGTAATGCTTAACTAGTTTTGATTTTGACCCATAGTAACTCCACATTATATTTTAATAATGAATAGTTACAAAGGAGTCAAAATGCTCCTTAAAGACCTTCAAAAGGTGCTTATAGTCGCCACTTTGCATTTCCTTTACAATCCTAGAGGTGTCCATACCACGCTCATTACTAAGCATTTGTGCTATTCCTAATAAGAAAAAAGCATTGCCTTGCGGACCGCGAAGGTGAATATCAATTTTGCTCATCTTTGTATTTATAGGAATCATCGTGTTAGTAAAGTCTTGGAGAGTTTTCGTCCCCGCGTGGATTTTTAAAGTTTCTAGATAGAGAGGTAGCAGTCTGAGTATCTAGCCAAACAAGTTTGTCACTTACCTCTTGCAAACTAATTGTTGCGTTAGTCCATGCGCCCTTTGACCAGTCCACACTGAAAATCACACTATTACCTAGAATTATGTTTTTATTCATCATGGCTCCTGGAGTTGGCTTGAATAAGCCCTCTTCGTCTATTAAAAGGTCGTGCTTATCATCAAAAAACCCATATTGATAAAGGGAAACTCGTTCAACTAGTTCACAACCAATGGCCTCGTAGACTTCGTTTAAGTCCACGTCTCCATCTGCCTTCCTTTTGAAAAGGTGCTCACTTATTGCTTGGTCGTAAACATTGATAAAAATGCCCTTGACATACTTTGACTTATCTACTTTCGATTGCTGGTTTGTATCTATTGCTTGTAACATGGCTTTTGTTTTAGTTAGTTGTATTACAATACAAATGTACGTTGTATCTAAATACAATTCACATAACACAATAAAATATTTTCATGGTTTCTAACATTTTTTTAGTGAACTAAAAGAGCGACCATACCAACCTGACCTCATTAGATGATTTCTCCCGCACTTTCGCTCCCCCACCTATATCATTTAACCTTTCGACTTTTTTCCCCCTCTTAAATCAAAGATTTCGACCTGGCTTATTTAGTCCCACGGCTATCTAAGGTCATTACTTTTATCGCTGGCGGGTTTTTAAGTCTGTGCCATAGTCTGCACTAGGTCGGGTGATTTGGGTTCGGGAGAATGCGTGTAATGGCGTGAGGGTTTTTTTGTGTCATGAAGACGTTTAGAAGTTGGGGGGACTTTAAGGGGGGAGGTCTCTGTAACCAATAACCTCTTCTCTCTTTTGTACGCTATGTCTATTCTCAGGGGAGCATTGCTCTCTT
>Ga0181349_1000132_pt1 | contig 30000 bp, 37 predicted proteins | sample Su13VDMM110SD_FD_130106 | JGI IMG/M metagenome (GOLD analysis project Ga0181349, IMG submission 130106) | Freshwater viral communities from Lake Michigan, USA - Su13.VD.MM110.S.D | ecosystem: Environmental > Aquatic > Freshwater > Lake | place: USA: Michigan | collected 2013-07-16 | reverse complement strand
GGTACACTGCATCCTCGGGCAAGTCTACAACCAAGTGTAGATCAATATCCGAGTGCGGAGTATACGTGTAAGCTGCATTCGAACCCGATACCGTAATGTCTTGTACCCTAAGATCAGGCACGCCTAGAAATTCTCGAAAGTCATTGGCAATGGCCAACAGCTTTTCTCGAACTTCGGGGAGAAGGTTTTCATCACTTCCCCACAAGCGCGGATTTAGAGTGTCATTGAACTTGACAGCATCTGATAAACGGTAAGTTTCGAGTTCTTTAATGTCCATACGAACTATTTACCGTTAGGCAGATTTAGTTCGTTTTGCTTTCTTGGCAGGTGCAGGGGCAGCTTCATTAGTGGCCAACACGGTAGGAGGTGCAGCAGGTGCAGGGGCAGCTTCATTAGTGGCCAACACCGTGGGAGGTGCAGCCGGGGCAGGTGCCTCTACGGTCTGTGGAGGAGTCGGGGTACCACCATGCACTAGATGCAAGGCTTGATACAAGGGTTCTTGTGCAGCAAAGTCAAACGTGTATGTGCCGGTGTGCTTGAGCAACACACGCTTGTCGACCCAGATCTTCCCGCCCATGTCACGCCAGTTTTCGCAGAAGGTCCAGTCTTCACTGTAGTAACGATTCTCACGAACAGCAGTGTCGTAGTAGGTTTTAAGATGCTGGTCCAGTTCCTTGGGCAAGCCAATGTCATTGTTGAATGGCTTGACTGCCGGGTGTTGGTTCAGTTTCTCAAACACATCCCGCTTGACCAACATAAAGCCAGTACCGGTCTTGGAAACTTCTTGTAGGCCGTTTTCGCCTTCTTCGGCGCCTTCAAATCCATTCACAACCCACTTGACAGGCAGGGTTTTCATGGGGTACAAGCCACCAATAACATCAACCTGGCGGTCCAGCAGCACCAGCAAATGCCAAGGCTCCCAGCCAATGTCAGCATCCACAAAGAACAAATGTGTGCTCTGTGGTGTGTTTAAGAACTTGGCAACCAAGGTGTTTCGCGCACGACTGATAAGGCTTTCATTAGTCATGGTCTCCATGGTCCATTCGAGCCCCAACTGCCTGGCAGTGTTGCTCCATTTGATAAAGCTCATGAATGTGGACTCGGTAAGCATGCCCGCATAGCAAGGCATACAGATGTGGACACGAGTTGTTTTTAGATAATCGACGTTGACAGTAATTTGTTGTTCGGCCATGCTTTCCTCTTTTGTTTAAGCATGATATTTAACTGCTAAGTTAATGGCTCGAATTTTTTATTGGGTCTTTATGGCAAAAGACATCATGATAGCCGATGTGATACGGCGCTTGGATTGATACATGACGGGGATTGGACTGCCGTGTTGTGTTGGCTGTGCCGATTGCTTTTCTAATGCATTGGCTTTTTTAGGGAACGGAGGGATTGTGTTTTCTTTCATATCAAAAATGTCTAAATTAGTAGTTAACTAGCATGCCGAACCCAACCATTTCATATTATTTTGTACTAATATTTTCTGACCGTTTACATAAGTTTTGTAATTTTCTAGTATTTTGTTTGTTGCTCGAATACCAGTGAAATCTTCAAGATTGCGTAAGCCCATAAAAGAATCTTCGACGGGAATAAAAATCTCATTGTATTTAATAATTAATAGATTATCTTTGGTTTTATTAGAATCACCAAAGTCCTTAAAGGCATAATTTAAAGGCAGAATTTCTGCTAACACTTGTTCTCTTGTGCTTGTATCTGAATTTGAACATTTTATTAAACGATTTCCTGTTATTTCTAGTAAATCCTCATCGTGCGTCCCACTAATAACTATAATTCCTGGGTTAACATGTTTGTTATTAATTAAATTAATTAATCCGGAACTGGGGAAAATATGCGAAGGTGCAATTTTTGAAGATTCTTCTATAAAATAAACATGACGGATTCCGTCCCCCCGTCCGGGTTCTCGAGTTGATTTAGCCCCGGTCTCAAGTAAATTATCATGTGCATGATTGGTATCAGACAGAACAATCGTAGCATCTGACTTTGTTATCAATCCATGCAGTATAAATTTTAAAAAATTTCCAGAGGCACCACCTGGATAAAACAAAAAATAGCAATCATAATTTCCCGTTGTGATCATGCCTCGTCGACGTAGTCACTGACGGGATTACGTTGCTCTTCACCAATGTCGATCTCTTTGCCTTTGCCCAGGGGACGATTACCGCGCTTCTTGCGGAAGTCTTCGTAGCGTGCCAGTGCTTCAACCTTGCTACGCACCACGCCGCCCTTGTACAACAGGTGTTCGACACCTAAGTAGTTGCCTACCCGGATCATGTCAACAATCTCACCGAGCTGACGTGCAAGCCCGCTGACTAAAGTTTTTTCTGTAAAGCTTCCAAGACCGCCAGTGGGTCTGATTACTTCGCCATCTTGTGGATCGTTAGCAACCACAGCTTCATCAACTGCTGGTGCTGCAGCCGGTTTAGTTCCCGGTACAAGAACATTATCTAGCATTTTAACAGTAACATTGGTCAAGCGATCGTTGCCCTGTGTAGCAGGATACATGGAAGTGATCAAGGAATCCTTTTGTTCTGGAGTCATGCCGGGCCATTTGGAGCGAATCTCTGTGGCAGAAGTCATGCCCGATCCAAATTGAACCACAGGCAAGTAGGCCATGTAACCGTGCTGACTCATGGGCTGTAACTTGCTACGTTTGTACGGCTGCAGGTATGAAGGAGAGCCATCTTTCTTGGTTCCGCCCGGCTGAGGGTTCTCGTTACGATCCTTTTCACTGCGTACAAAAATTAACACTGTGTCAGTGGGGTCATACATCTGCGTGATCTCTTTTGCACTAAAAGGAGACTTAACTTGAATAAATCTATGCGCGGGAATTCCTGCCAACCTAGCTAGCTTTTGTTTTACTTCAAACGGAAAGGGGCGTGTGTTAGTGTCGGCTGTTGCAGCCACATACACATCGGCGCTGGGAAATGCTGCTACTGCTGCATCGTAAAGGGCTTTGTGCCCTGCGTGGAATGGGTGGAAGCCGCCCGGCATGATAACTACTTTTTTCATGCCAGTATTTAGCTAGTTCTAGTAACTAAGCATTAGCTTAGTAATGGTGCCTTGAGAGAAATCTTCAACATTGGCTCTCATCCAGGTAAAGTTTCCGTTGATATTGACGGAAAAATTATTAGTGGTGGGTTCACTAGTAGTATCAAAGTTGTATACAAGGAACCATTCAGAATCAGCCACTGGTAGTGTTTCCAAACTGGCTTCGACTCGAATACGACCTTGGAAGCCGTTTAGAAAAAACGCCACAGTCTGCAAATCGCCAAAGCCACCGTAATAGTTAGCGGCTTGTTGTATCTCCCCACTCCAATCTCCGCTAGATCCGTCATAGTTGCCTGATGGAGTGCCGTATGTTGTAGTGGGCAGCAGTTGCAGTGTGGTTGTTTTCATTATGCTTGTTCAACTTCCACAACAACACCGTTGCCGGCCAGCTCTTCTGCCACAGCAGCAATAGACTGCGCAATATCAGCATTCACAATGTTAGCAACATCGGCACCTTCTTTGACCAGCTTGCTGAACTTGATAACAATAATTTCTTCGTGTATTTTGATCATGATAATTTATTTATCTGCTACAATGGGAACAGTCTTTCGAACCAGGCCTGGAGCGATAAGCCCCAGCATGCTCATTGTGCTGGCGCTGTCGTGGTCAACAAAAAAATAACTCAGGCTAAACATGGGAGGTTTTTGTCGATCCCAGTATTTCGTTAAGGCAGGACTAAGCCGTATTCCCTCCTGCGCTTGTAGAAAGTCTCGAATAGCTGCACCCACTGCATGAGTGAAATACATGTTTTTAAAGTAGGTGCGCCAGGCATGATCAGGGGATTTTAATGTAACTGCGCCCGCAGTGCCAGCAAGTGTCATTGTCGACACACGGGTTGTTGACGGAATAACCCACGGCAAGTTACAAATATCTTCGATGAGTGCAACATCATTGGTGTAGACATAGATCATACTGCCGGCAATGACAATCTTTTTCCTGGCAGTTTGTGCTAGAAAAAAAGCACACATTAGATGTAGGGTAGCAGCGCAGTCATCTGACATCCTGTTTCCCGGACGCCGTTTAAATTGAGTACTGTCCCACTTGCGAACATTGTAAACATATTGATCAATCTTGGTGTGGTTCATTTGGCGCAGTCCTGACGCCTCCTGAACCACAAAACTGATCGAATACTTATAATCACCAAACCAAGGACCGCTACGCAGAACAGTCTCTAGTTGGATCTTAGGGTTTAGGTTTAAATTGGTCAAGGACAATATATCCATTGCTATCTACTGTGGGTTGTACTGCGTTTGGGACCGGCTCGACAATAAAGTCAATCTCGCCATTGCGGGTAATAACGTGAACTGTGCACCGGGCCAACTGTTCAAACAGGATCTTCTTGCCCAGCGGCACACGAATCAGTTCATCGATCTTGCGTGCCAAGGGCCGCGCACCCATCTTGGGATCGTAACCACGGTCTGCCAAGAGATCAATAGCTGACTCATTTAGCGTAATTTTAATTTCACGATCTACCAGGCTGGTGCGCAGCTCGTCGACAAACTTGATAACAATCTTCTTGATAGCCAGGCGATCCAGCTTGCTAAACTTGCACACAACGTCAATACGGTTACGCAGTTCGGGCTTGAAGAAGTCCTTCATGGCTTTATCTTCGCTGCCGGTACGGGAAAGATCCTGGCCAAATCCAATATTGTTGTTTTCATTATCCCGGGCACCCAAGTTAGATGTCATGATGATAATGGTGTTTTTGCAGTCTACCGTTTTACCATTGCTGCTGGTAATACGGCCTTCGTCTAGCATTTGCAACAGGATGTTGGTAACGTCCGGGTGTGCCTTTTCAATCTCATCAAACAACAGGATTGAAAACGGGTGCTTACTAAGATCAGAAATCAGCTTGCCACCACCCAGGTTGCCATCTTCGAATCCCACATAGCCGGGCGGTGCCCCGATCAAACTGCTTACTGTGTGCTTCTCTTGGAACTCGCTCATGTCGTACTTGAGCAAGGTCATATCCAAATGCTGACTCAACAGTCGCGCCAGTTCAGTTTTACCTGTTCCGGTTGGTCCCAAGAACAAGAAGCTGGCCATGGGCTTCTTGTTGTTGCCAATACCGGCAAAATTAATATAAACTCGTTCCAGTACCGAGTCCACAGCAGCATCTTGTCCGTGCAGTGATTGCTTGATGTTGCTTTCGAGGTCACGAATCTTAACACTCTGTGTGTTGTTGAGACGGTCCATCGGCACACCGGCAACACGACTAACCTGGGCCATGATAAGATCACGACTCACAGTAACTGTGCCAGCATCACGAGTACGTTCCCTTGCACAAGCTGCATCCAACAGGTCAATACTCTTGTCGGGATTCTTTTTATCATGAATGTAGCGACCTGACAACTCCACAGCAGCAGTCATTGCGTCTGTGTCAATCATGACATTGTGGAAGCGTTCCAGGCGCGGACTCAACCCAATAAGGATCTTCTCTGTGGTCTCGGGGGTGGGCTCATCAATGCCCAGTCTGTAAAAGCGTCGCATCAGTGCGCGATCTTTCTCAAAACTCTCGTAGTACTCTTCCCATGTTGTGCTGGCAACAACCTTTAGCGTACCCTTGGTGATTGCAGGCTTGAGCATGTTAGCAAAGTCCAGACCAGAGTTGTTGCTGGATCCGGCACCGCGCATGGTGTGTGCTTCGTCAATAAACAGCACTGAGTTCTTTTTGGCTTCCAGGGCAGCAATCACTGCCTTGAGCTTTTCTTCAAACTCGCCGCGATACTTGGATCCGGCCAACAAGGAACCAATTTCAAGACTCCAAACTTCATGGCCTTTAAGGAACTCCGGAACCTCGTTGTTGGCAATGCGCTGTGCCAGCCCCTCGATAATGGCAGTTTTGCCCACTCCTGGATCACCCACCATGAGCACGTTAGCCTTGAAGCGACGTGCTAACACTGCAATCATTTCATCAAGATCATGCTCACGGCCAATCAAGGGCTCAAGTTGATCATTGCGCGCCATGTCAGTCAAGTTGATGCAGTGCTCTTCTAGGATCTCAGTTGCTTGTTTGTCGTTGATTTTGACCTCACCTTGTCGATAGTTGGTTTCCCAGAACTTTACAAACTCTGGCTTGGTGATACCGTACTTTAGCAAAAAGTAATGTGCATGACTATTGGTTTCAGTCAGCATGGCCAGGTACAAGTCGATAGTGGTCACGGTGCGGCGGCCCGTAAACAAAACCTGTGTCAGTGCCCGATTAAAGGTGCGCTCAAGTGCATTGGTCTTTTTGGGTTGCAAGGAGTCAGTTTCTCTGCGCAGGTGCGTCAGGCTATCCAGGTACAGGCTTAGATCCATCTCTAGCATTGTGACTTCGCATCCGAATTTTTCCAACACAGTGCGGAATGGCGGATACTGCACCATGCTCATCAAGAGATGTTCTGTGATCACGTATTCGTGTTTACGCTCTCGTGCAATCTTTACAGCCGATTCAATAATTTGTTCGATTTCTGGGTTGTTGGTCATGTTTTTCCTTGCGGCTTATGATAGTTCTATTATACACAAACACTGGTGGCGTTGTCAAATATTTAGTTCCCACGTTCTTGTCGTATTGCTGCAACTAGTTCGGGTGATATCTGTTCGGGTATTCGAACCCCTACCCTAATCAACAAGTCGCCAGGGCCACCTTGCTTGCCCGGAATGTCGGATTCGGGCAAACCCCGGCCGCGTAACCGTAACATGCTGCCGGGTTGTGTGCCTGCTGCCAGGGTCATTTGCAACTCGGCACCACGAATATCAGTCACTGCAATAGTTCCACCTAACACCAGGTCCCAGAGATCAACTGCTTGATCAACAATCAAATGCTTGTCATCCCGTGTCCATCGAGTGTTGGGATGTATACGAAATGTTATCACAAGGTCTTGCCCGTCGGGACTCATACCTGGATAGCGTATAGTGTCACCATCGTCAATACTGCGCGGCACACTGATTTCAATTTGGCTAGACTTCCCGTTGACAGTTAACGCCACAACTTGTGGCCCACCCACAGCAATCAATTCCAACGAGACCCAAAGGTTTATTCTTGGAGACATGCGCTGTTGTCGAATGTTGACCCCAAATGCGCCAAAGATATCATTGATGTTCATTCCGCCCATATGCGGGTTGAACCCGTGTTGTGCACGTGGGTTGTTGTATTGTTCCCGCTTCTGGGGATCACTCAATACAGTATACGCTTCGTTAATGGATTGAAATTTTGCAGAGTCACCGCCGCGGTCCGGGTGGTGCTTCATGGCCTGACGACGAAATGCTTGTTTGATTTCGTCGTCAGTTGCTGTCTTGGGCACGCCTAGTGTAGCGTAGTAATCGATCATAAAAAAGTCCTGTACATTTAATTATGCAGGACTTCCGGGGGCGGGTATCAATTACTGCTTGGCCGGCTCAAGTTTTTTGTGTTGTTTGACAGCTTTGCAAGTTTGCTTTACGTTGCCCTTGGCATCTTTAACTGAGTTGCCTGCTTTGTCTTTTTGATCTACACACACTTTTTTAGTTTCACGTGGCACATCTGCTGCAAACACCGGCATACAAAGAGCCATGCTCACTAAGAATCCATTAATAATATGTTTCATTTTATTTCTCCGGGAATGGTGGAATTGCAGGTGCTGGTTTGCCGCCGAATCCTGTAGTTACTGCTGCCGGGGGAACTGCACCAAACCCGGGACTGATAGTACCAAAGCCTGCGGTTGGTGCTGCGGCTGGTATACCAAACGAACCGGCATTGCCGAAGCCGCCTGCTGCTGCAACGCCAAATGCCGGAGCACCGCCCGAAAATCCTGTTGCTGTTGTGTTGCCATTTGTTATTCCTCCGGTCGGGGGGACATATGTTGTTCCTGCCCCTTGCGGTAATTGTATGCCACCATTGTTGGCACCGCCTAGCTTTTCCTGTGTGCGACCGTACGCACTGATACCAATCACAGCGCCCATTGCCAGATGGAAAAGACCTGCACCTTGCAGTGTTAGTGGTTGCCATTGACTAGCAACTTGTCCATGATTGTATGCTTGCAGCAAACTCCATAGTACAGGAAATCCAACAAAGTCCATGAAACACACCACCATGTACATATAGCCCATCAACGGTCGCCACTTGGTATTCATCCAGTCTTCTTTTTTCTTCTCACTCTCTAATACTTTAGCCATTATTGTGTGCTCCGGGTCACAGTGTTATTGGAAAAATTAACCAAACAGCCTGCGCTAGAATAGCCGATCCTAATGCGCCTACTGCAATGCTGCCCCAAAACAGTGCCATACTGACTGCTAAAATGCTAGCAGTCAACAACACAATGGCGATTTGAAACAAGCTGCCTGCATACGTGTACATTGGGCTGCGTTGTTTTGCTGCGGCACGTTCAGCTTCTAGTTCTCGAGCTTTAAGCATCAGTTCCTTCTTGCCTTCGCCAGTCACGGGGTCGCTTTCGTAGCTGGCAGCTTTGGCCGCATACTTGTCTGCATTAGCGTTATTACCACTGTCTGCAGCCTGTGCTGCTGCCAGCTCATATGCAGTTTGCTTGATGCTCTTGGCTTGATAAAATCCCCAGGTGTCGTTGATACTCAAGGTGTTGTTAAGAATTTTGCTACTATTGCCACCACCAATAAGAGTAGTAACGGCCAAGAGAGCAGCAAGCACAGTAATAACCCAACCGGCTCGGTCTTTGATGTGTGCTTCACGCTCTGACCTTGATTGTTGTTTAATTTCTGTGGTCATATTTTTTTATTCTCCCATAATATGTAATGCATGCTCATAGTGGTTACACCGATCCTCTAGTCCAATATAACCACCATTGATGGCTCGTGTGAGCCCTTTAATATCCCCGGCATCAGCTAGGCGATTCAAGTTGTTCTGTTCCCAGAACCAACAGGCTGACTGTGCAGCCCCTTCAAAAGTTGCCAGGTACTCGGATGCATCATCTTCACTAATGCTCAAGCTGCCGGCAAAAAATGTGTAGTTGTCTTTGCCGGTCAACTGTATAAGGCCGCGGCCGCAGTACCGGTATCCATCACCACTGGCCTCGTTGCCATTGCCCATACGGTTGGCATATACTCGATTGGCAATACGCTCGGGCTTGTTGGCATATTCAGCAGCCAGTGCATCTGTGGGGAAGTACTTGGGAAACACTTTACGCAAGCTGGCAGCTTTGTAGTTCAGGTTCTCTTTGATAAACACAAAGTTGCCCGACTCATGTGCGCACTGTGCTATGAATGCAGCTATGCGGCGCGGAGTGTTGATCTCGTAGTCATCCAACAACTCGGACAGTGCTGCATACCAGTGGTCAATGTGTGGATTCTTGACCATTTGTTTTAACTGATCTAGTGTCAACAGTGTGCTCATTAAGTATTCCTTTATTTCTGTGCTTCTTCAAACGTTTTCTTTTGTTCCTTGTACCATTCTTGCCAGCCTATTAATTTTTCTCGGATTTCGTAGTAGGTTCCGTAGTTTTCAACAACTGTTCCAAGGAGGTCACTGGCTTTAACAGCGGAGGGAGTTCCATCAACACTGCCGGGGCCTCGGGAAACTTCATTTTGACTGGCACTGTCGTGCACGAACACAGTAGACATAGGCAACTCGCACTTAGCATCAAGCTGTTTACCGGCCACTTCTTTAATAAGTTCTTTATTAACATATACTATTTCCTTGACAGTTTTGATCTTGGTCAGGATCCTGGTTTGTATCACAGTGTTGACTTCTTGACTTTTGGCTTCGGCTGCTGCTACTTTTGCTTCCAGTTCCTTGACCCGTGCTTGCCACTGTGCTTCGTTTCCGTGCCATCCAAAAAAGTACACACTCACTATCAGAAGAGCCACAGCAGCCAGTTCAGCCACTAAGCGGTAATGTGACATTAACGGGATCCAATTCGCCAGCTTTGATGCCACATACAGCAGGGCGCCGCACAAGAGGAGTGCGTACATTAGAAATACAAATATGCTGTCCGGGAGTAAACTAACCATCCAAGCGAGCTGAGACATACTGGTCCTTAATAGATGTATTTATTGCACAATGAATTGTTATTAAATGTGGTGCTCATCAATTAAAATCATTCCCGGGCCAGTGCCTCGCTCAGGGAAGAAATCTTCAAGCGTGGTTTGTCTGCGAATGTCCAGGGTCAAACAATGCATGCCGCCGTCCCAGAATGTTCTGGTTCTAAATGGGACCGAATGTGCTGTAATGCCATATTCTTCCATGCGTCTAAAAATTGATTCGTGCTCACCAAGAACCATGACATTTTTTTCATCAAGCACAAGGCAGTTAACTTCAAAAAATGTTTCCGTATAATCCCCAACCCAGGTCAGTGCGTGTTGCATAATGTGTTCATTGAATGCCCGGCTAGGCTTCATATCAGGTAGCCACCATTTACCATTGCTATAGTTTTTATTTTTTCTAAACGTATTGCGATGCGAAAAAAATTCCGGCGAGTTTGTTTCAATACGTTCCCAACCGGGGAATGTTTTTTCATAGGCATCAAAATAACTGCTGGCTAAGATTACGCCAGGTTTAAGTAACGCAAAGCAACCGTCAGCATGACCACCGTTGTTAAGGATGTGTATACGATTTTCTGGCATGCACTCTTCTAAGTGTGATTGTGCAATCCTTGAATATGCTAAGGCTACTTCATGATAGCTAGGGCCGTCCTTGGCTACATTATGCCAGGCTGCGTCGAGGTATATGTCCCGGCCTGCTCGAACGGTATGTGCACCAGCTACCCTGATCCGATTACCAACTTGGATAACATTTTGAATATCACATCCTTGATTCTTATAATCATTGATAATATACTGCCACGGAGATACTTTTTCGGCCCAGGGCAACGTCGCATACAAGGTATTATTCATTGTGATATAGTAATCACGCGGGGTTATTTCTGGCTTCATTAGTTGGGGATTGGATATGCGTCCTGGTCTACCAGTGGGCCCACTGGTAGTAATGTAATCATCAATATGTTCATATCTAGGTCGGCGTACTATTACTTCAAATTCATTAAGTTTGTTTTCGATAACTCGAAGATCTTGTTGTGTGCGTTCAGTAATTTCTTGAAAGCAATCTCGTACTTCTGATTCTAAATGATCATACCAAGATGCTGGATAAACATCCCCGAGCCATACTTCTTCAAGTTTGCCCCAATTGTTATGGCTGTTGATTAGTGGAAATTCTGATCCAGATTGCATTTTATTCCTTGTGGGACGATATTTACCATTAAATAACCATATGAATGTGTTAATCTTAACCCCGGATGCAGTGGGCAGTACCCTGCTGCAACGAGTTCTTACTGTGTATATGCAATTTCATGAATATGACCAGCCTGTGATCAATTTACATGAACTAACCAATGGACTTGTAAAAAGCTATAGTGCAGATTTTAATCGAGAAATCTTAGGCAAACCAACAGGTGCCGCTGACACCTGGGGGTATTTTCAAAGTCTTGAAGAGATAGTAAAAATACTTGAAAGCGTGGATCACTACAAAACAGCACGGGTAGCTGAGTATCATATGCGCGGCCGGAAAGATACGCAAGGGCAACAAGTTCAGTTTTATCGGTACCTTAACGATAACTTTTACATCATCAGCTGCCGTAGACAAAATGTATTCGAGCATGCACTTAGCTGGGAACTCAACAAGATAACCAAACGTCTTAACGTATATTCAGCCGGGGAAAAGGTACAAACTTTTTTAAATCTGTATCGAGACCGTATTAAGATTGATCCCGACGGGCTCCGCCGCGGACTTGAAGATTACAAGATATATCTAAAGTGGTGTGATGACCACTTTCAAATCAGCAGCCATTTTAACTATGAACAAGATGTGCCCAACATAGAAAATTATGTACTGGGATTACCTGTGTTTGCAGCACAAAAGAAACAGGTGTCCTGGCACGACACGTTTGGGTTGTCATTTAACGACTGGAACCGCTGCCATAGAATCACCAGCGACATTGGCTCTATTGCGTTAAATGCGCCCGACCAACTACTAAGACTCGAGCACAGTACTAACAGTTCACCTGTTTATAATACTGAGTTAGTAAATCGCATTGTAACTAATCTTCCGCAAGAGCAGCAGGATTTTTTTGCAGCTAATGCTAAGAAGTTTTCAGATGCGTCACGCGCAATAGATCGAATGGGCGAGCTTGGAATATTGTCTAGGACTGGGATACCAATTAAGAAACAAACATTTGCAGAAAAGAGAGTTATGATCAAGAACTTCCAAGAATGCACCGATGTTTATAATGAATGGATCGGCCGTAACCCAACTGTTGGACAGCCGATTGATACTACAGATATAGCACAACATGTTCAAGCCGAGCTTGAATTTTGGAATTGTACTACAGGATCAACTCAGATGCTGCCCGCTGTGCGACCCACTGACTAGTAAGAATATCAAAATGATGACCGTCACGAGCAAAATCCAATTGCGGTACTTCTTTAATGTAGTCGGGTAACCAGTCCTTTGCAATACTATTGTTATGTGCAGCAGCATAAGCCAATGGTATTATAAAATGTACAATATTTGTGCTGCTCTGTTCAATTAAACTAATACAGGTTTGAAAGTTAGTTTGATCTTCAAGTTCAGTAGCTCCGTTGAGACTGCCGACTCGTCGGTCTTCATCGGATAACTTGGTGTCTGGATCTTCCCTACGATGCACATAACTCCACATGATAATCATGTTGCGGGGTTGTACTGTGAGAATAATGTTACAGGCTCGCCTGGCGATCCAGTCGTTACTAGCTCCATCAAGGCTAACATTTATTGTGGGCTGTTTGTTGGTTAATTCAACTTGACGTGCCCAAGTATGATTAATCGGAGACCCCACTCCTGCTGTAAAGCTATCACCTAGACACCAGATAGCAGATTGCAAATCACTAGGCCACTCACGGTCCCGGAATCCACGACTATTAAATTGGTAACTTATTTGGTGTGGGTATTCAAGATAGTGTGCTTTGTCTCGACATTCTTTAAAGCTATCTATACCGGAGTTGTACTCAGTCACACCTGCTCGGCTTGCTAAGAATAACTCCGGCAATAACATTTAAGCAGCAGGTCCAAGTGTGTGCAAAAACTCTTTTGTACGATCAGTTATAATACCAGTCAGCTGTAGCGTGACCCTAGGATGAAATCCAGCATTAGCAGTGCTATGGGGGAGATTCTTCCAATCAAACGAAGTAGTATCTCCCGCACGCCACTGGTTCCAATGGAAATTGCCGTATTCCCAAAACTGACCTGGTTGCCAATCAGTTAGCTGGACGAAATAACGGCCGATACGGCTGGGATCTTCGGGGAACCATTTGTACAGTTTGTCAATATGCAGGTGCCATAACTGTCCAGATTTCTGTACGTGAATACGATCCATACAATCTTCTAGTCCAAACGCATCACTAATGGCTTGCAGTTTTGGGCCCAGCTTCCAGGACAGATCAGTGATGATCACCTTGGGATCAATACCCACACGTTCCAGGTCGTATTCTTCATCCTCAAGTTCGGGCTTGGGCACAAACACACCCTCACCTTTGAACCCGCGTGTTTCCCAGTTAGCTGGTTTTGCATCTGCAAGTATTTTCTGTAGTTCATCATGCCATGTGGGCTCAATGTAGCCTACTGAGTTAATTACGTCATCTTTTGTATCTACCTTCTTTGAATCAAAATGGTATGTGCTTTTTTCTATCAGTTTGTCCCAGCTACTTTTTCTTTCGGTCATTTTATTACCTTTACGTTTATACCACTAGTTAAATAGTTTTGTGCGTCTGATGCAGGCGGTGGTTCAATTTCTAAAAACTCTGCTAGACCTAGATTGTCGTAGATAGTCGAGTCACCGACAGGCTGGGTGACCCAGGCTGTGCGAATATCTCGGTTTTGATCTGCAATAATGCCGGCCATTGTGCGCAAGTTCTTATAGTATTGATCGTACTTGGGGTAGGTTATATCAAAGTGTCCACACTTGACCCACCATCCCAGGCAAGCATCATTAGGCCGATATACTAACACTACAGGACAATCGGGCCAGGTCTGTCTCAAAAAATCAATGTGATGCGCAAACACATGACTCTTGACAATCCTTACACCGGTACCGGTAAACGGGCGATCAAACTCTGCTTCGCATTCCGCCCGACTGTGCTGGTCTAATTGATCAAAGAAGCTGCCAAACTCCATGCCCGGATCAAAGTATGCACCCAGGTGCATCAGGTCCATTGTTCCCCCGGCATCATGATAGTATGTGCGCTCGTCGCTATAGTCTGAGCGGTCAAGGCTGGCGCTATTGTAAATGTTCTTGACCACGCTGCTCCATTTGGAGCCCGGCGCACCTGCTACAAAAATGTATTTCATAATTTATTTGTTATCCGTGGTTCACGACGTGAGTGAGATCCTGCTAATATAACATCATCTAGCCAGTGTGTGTCTATTGCGCGAACATACTTGTGGTTGGCATCTTCGGTAATAAACTTCATAATGTCTGGATTGTCATATGCAATGGGAAAGTTTAGCACACGGCTAGCCCACTTCAGGTAGTGTGTGGTATGGAGAAAGAAAGCCTCATGATCTAGAAAGTGTACAGGGAAGCTGCTGGGCAGCAAGGTTTCGTAGTAGTATTTTTGTGCAACGGGTGTGGTGTGTTCTTTGCGTACACGCAATTGTTGTAGCTGATTGATGTTTTGATCACGTACCACAATAGCTATTTCTACTTCGACTCCAAAACTCCTGGCCCGCTCAGCAACTTCAAGTATCTTGGGAATATTTCTAACACCATCAAAAAAGAAAGGACAGCTTACATTAGCAAAATAAAAGTCCTTGTTATCAAACACCTCTCTAGTAAGCAGTTCCGGGGTGACCCAATACTCAGCAAAGGGTTCTTGATCACTGGGAACCCAGTACTGATCCAGGATCTCGGTCCACCCCTCCACAGCAGGGTGTAGGCTCAGTAACCTACTAAACAAATGGTTACCCGAGCCTTGCGGCCCGGTAACGATTAACAGTTTTTTCATTCTTTACTTAGGTCAATTTTGCCCAGTACCGGAATAAATGCAGCCCGTAACTCGTCCATGTTGCGCTTCAAGCCAACAGGAGTCAGTTCAGATTCTTCGTAGAATACCACATTGATGTCTCTCCATTCTGCATATTCTTTACTGCGCACTGCTGCACTGAAATTAGTTTGATACCATTCCACTACATCCCGGGGAGCAGCAGGCGGTAACTGGATACTCCAGGCAGCATAAACATTGATTCCAGGCCACAGGTCTTGCAACATCGGAACATTAGGGAACTGTGGCATCCGGCGAGTGCCTGTGAATCCCAGAGCCCGTACTTTGCCACCTTCTACCAGGGGCCTAGCAACTGCAATGGGCATGATACCAAACTCAGTGCCAGTCTTGCCATCATATTGTGCCACGCTTACCACAGCAGGCATGGGTCCGTTAAACTTGATGGGTCTGACAGCATCGCGACTGCCTTTGCCGCGGTCCATCAGGTACTCAAATGCAGTACGGTGTGCTCCGCCACCAACTGCAACGTTGATGGGACGACCACTGGTAATTGCTGCCTGAAATTCAGTCAAGTTGTTAACAGTACTCCGGGGACTTGCAATCAGTACCAAGGGTGATTTACCAATGGTCAGTACATCGCTGAATGAATCGTAATTGTATTTCTTAATGTTCTTTTCCCAGATGTCATTAGTGACATAACTGCTCATGTGACTGGGCAAGTTAATAGTGTGGCCGTCTGCAGGCTGCAACATGAAATGATTGTTGGCAATGACTGAATCTGCTCCGGGCATGTTCTGCACCACAAACACAATCTTGGGGTGTTGTTTTTGTACAATGTCTGCTAATTTACGGAAAGCAATCTCGTTGCCGGCTCCGGATGTGTTGCCAACAATGACAGTGACTGGCTTGGTAGGTTCCCAGGCGAATGTCACCGTCGTGACAGTTAAAAGTAATAATGCTAAAAGTTTTTTCACAATGTTTATTTAAAAAAGTAATTCTTCAATTTCATCGGGTAACCAGGGAGTGTCCATCCGTTCAGGATGCCACACTACACCAGCTAATATACCATCAATGAATGCTTCTACATATCCCAACTCGTCGGTACACAGAACTGTGCCCGATGAATGCAACTTGGTAATACCTAAACTGTGAAAGCTGTTCACAATTTTTATATCACCAAAATAAAATACAGGATGTCGGGTGTCCCTGTGAGCATCTACCTCTTCGACTTCACCGCCGAGCAAATCTGTAAGCAGGAATGCACCGTGGCATATTCCTATTACAGGTTTGTTTCGTTGCATCATTGCAGTGGCTAGTTTGATTTCTACTGTTCGACGTAACACACTGTCATCACCACCGGTGATGATTAATTTGTCTAGTTGATCAGCTATACTATGAAAGTCTTGATCGAGCCTGTTCGGGATAGTAAAGAGAGTATGGTCTTTCAAATACGAGTACCACCCGTGTTCGATTGAGTCATACGCTCTTGCTTTATGATATAGGATTCGTTGAGTGAGTCCTATTATCATCGACTATTTACCAGCCGTATGCGGCGTCGAGTTGGCTAGCTCTGAACAGAGCCGGGTTTTCAGTAACAATCTTAGATACGAATTCTTTTGATGACAGCATTTTATCTCCTTAAATATACTTATCAAATAACAAGGGTTAACGAATTTCTCTGTCCCTTGCTGATTTATTTACCTAAATAGGAAAAAAACTTAGTGAACACTTTAATTTTTAGCTTGATCAAGAAAAATTTAGAGCATGCATTTGCTTTAAACAAGTACGAACGTGTACGTGGGGCAATCTCAGCTGACACTGTGATTGATGATTTGCCTTGGACTCCGGCACGTTATCGTAAATTTAAAATCGCAGTCGAAACCGAATTGTCTCTTTCGGCCAGCTTCGAGGGCACTGTTAGACAAATAGTTGATGACTTTAGCGAGCGGTATATCCATAGATTCTTTGCCGAGATCTGGAAGCCACGTACCAACGAGTACGCACATTCGGGATGGCAGTTGGTAGATGAGATCAACAGTCAAGATGCTTGCAATGTACTTGATGTTGGTTGCGGATACCACCCCTTCAAGGGTCGTATCAACAACCTGGTGGGAATTGATCCTTACAACGATTGTGCTGACTACATGGTAGACATCCTAGACTACAAGGTCCCGGCTGGATCGCATGACTACATTATTGCGCTAGGAGCTATTAACTTCAACAGCCGAGCAGATATCGAACAACGATTCTCCCATTGTGTTGAGTTATTGGCACCTGGCGGGCGTTTTTATCTTAGAGCCAATCCAGGCATTATACACTTTGCTGGCCCGTATGTGGAGATTTTCCCTTGGAGCTTTGAGATTGTAAAGGAATTTGAAATCAAGTACGGATTAAAGCTGGAGACCTTTAAAAAGGATACCAACAGCCGGTTGTACTTTGTTTACTCTAAACCGGCTGTTTGATATATCTGTCTAGATCGTCATTGACAATCTTTGCAGCACCGGCTTGAGCTTCTTCTAATGGATGCCAAGCTTCAGATATTTTGTAACCATATTTACGGCTCCAGGCAAGCATGGACATTCCATCAAAATTACTCAAGTAAGGACGCACATAGTCTTGCATATCAGTTATTGCCGGATTACAGTGCCATTTAGTTTCAAAAATTAGATCATCCATGTATGTCATGATGAATGGATAATTTTTTTGTTTTAACGTGTCAATGGCTAACTTGATATAACTTAGTGTTACTAACTTGTCGCGAAACTGTGTATGGAAGTTTTTAAAATATGTGCTAGCCTCAATAGTGCTGCTGCCCGGTAATACTGTTTTCCATGGATGACTACTACATTGGGCTAGCTCATCTATGTAATCAAATCGATCTATCCAGGTCCATCCAATTATAAACAATGCCGGATCATTATGTGCAGCTTGAGACAATAATTGTTCTAAGATTCTTAGATTTCCCGAGCTAGGGTACGCATAACACTCATATGGTAAATTCATATTCTGTGCTACCAGGCTGGGCCAGGACAATTTACTAGGCGGGGCTATATACAAACCGTTGCCATCGTCGGCGAGATCACTGCCGTAGATAAAACTACAGCCAAAGCTCTTTACTTTCATCGGATCAATATGTTAGATGCCTGCTGCTGCTTGCAGTTGACGAATGTCGCGTTCACGCTCAAACATGGGTTTAGGATCAATTCCTGCTGCCACCCGCATTTCATTAAGATCCAAGTCTTTTTTCTTGCGGTATTCTTTTGGACTTAACGGAACCAAGCGATTGAATGTCTCGACACTGAATGGATATTCTTTCTCATCGTAGTGCATGGTCCAGTCGGACACATCGTACTCGGTCAGGGTATTCAAGTCATCTAATAAGTCTGTAATCTTGTCACCAGCACTACTGCGCCGACGCAGTTCAATATACACCAGGTAACGACTGGGTTTAATTTCTCCCGGACTACGGTCAGCATCAAGTACCCACTCGTATCCTTTTTCAAACCAGGTCACTAGGTCCTTGGCTGCTTGTAAACTACGCACAAAGAAACTGACGACGATAATCTCGTCATCATCTCCCATCTTGCTGGCAAACTCATCTACATGAATGGTGGGCTTCATTATGCCCACCATGTCTTTGTATTCAAGTGCTTCAGAAAGCCGGAGCAGATCCTGGCCCAGTTCCGGGAATTGGTTGTTGAGCGTTTGCTTGCTGTTGTTGCTGGTCATCTTGTTTGAACTCGTCTTGGTCTAGGTCTTCTTCGTAAGATTGATCTAAGTCTTCAAGATCAATGCTTTGGTCTTCCATTTCAATGGATCCAGTGCGGATGTCGGACATCAAGGCTTTGGGCATTACAATTTCCACCAGCCATACTTTTTTCTCAATCAATCGAGCTTTGTGTGTGCCGGCAATAAAATCATCAGGCTCTTCGATCTTGATCGGTATCTTGATCGAAGATCGTTTGTACTTGACATCACAATCAAATGGTAACAATCTTCTACCACCACGTGGGTCAGGCATGAGCTTTTCAGGCCACATAAAAATGCAACCCACTTTGTACTTGCCGATATCTGGGCCCTGTACCAGTTCGCCCAGTTGCCAATTTTTAAATGCATACAGATCAAGCTCGTCTAGCACACGTTCAAAGTCCATCAAAGTCAACAAGCTGCCTTCGCTCATGTACAGGTCTTTGATGTTGTCAGCGACCATCCAGTAGTCTTCGTGATTTTTGAAAATATCTTTGTCGAGGCCGTTTTTCATGATATTGTATTTATGGGAAAGATAAAACTACTGCAACACATCAGAATAAACACTGCGGTGAATCAGTACTTATGGTGATTAATTTGAAAAAAACATACCTATAGAACTTGTATTTTAATTACCTAAATACTTGGGACAGGGTAGCATAAACTATGTTCAAAGGAGAACCAGAATTGAGTAGAGCACGCGGAGTTAAGGCGCAACGTCGCCAGCAGTACCAACAACCCATGATGATGGAAGAAAATACAATCAGTTTCCATCCAGTAGCAAAAATTCAAAGAAGACCCATTAACTTATTACCAAAAAGCCGAGGACAAGAACGACTGGTACTAAGCTTGTTAAATGAAACCACTGCCATTACTGTAGCAGTTGGGCCTGCAGGAACTGGAAAAACCTATCTGGCCATGCAAGCAGCTATCAAAGCTCTCCGTGCCGGCGATGTTGAGCGTATTATCCTTACACGCCCGGCAATTGGAGTAGAAGATGAACAACACGGATTCTTACCCGGGGACATTAATCAAAAAATGGAACCCTGGACAAGACCCTTGTTGGATGTGCTTAGAGAATACTACCATCCTCGAGAGATAGCCAAAATGCTAGAGGATCAGGTTATTGAAATTTCACCACTGGCATTCATGCGTGGGCGCACGTTTAAGAAAGCATGGATTGTGGCAGACGAAATGCAAAATGCAACCCCGGGGCAAATGAAAATGCTCTTGAGTCGCATTGGCGAGGGATCTAAAATTACAGTCACTGGCGATGTCGAACAAGCTGACCGAAAGACTCAAGATAACGGACTCATAGATCTTAGTACACGTCTTGCCCAGCAAGGTGTCCCGGGCTTGGACATAGTGCAGTTATCAGGTCGGGATATTCAACGCCATCCCATGATCAACTCAATTCTTGAACTGTATCAGGACTAATTGGAAATAGAATTATCGAAGTTTGATCAGATAACTAAATTTGATCAAACTAAACGATGAAGACATTTCCAATCCAAACTAAAACAGCATGCCTACTCAAGTGGGCATGGAGTACAATTTTTTTAGGACAAGGCACAACAAGTTCCTGCCATAGAACGGATCAACTGACAATAGATCCATACAATTTTGCATCATTTCACAATCATCCAGACAAATTAAAAGCTCGTCAACTAATGCTCAACGGTGAATGGCCGAAAGCAGGATGCCAATACTGTGAAAAAATTGAAGTAGCCGGGGGAATAAGTGATCGACAGTATCAAACTCACGAATCAAAAGATCTAAATTTTATACCCAAGGAATTATTCGACGATGCTACTGCTACTGAAGTAGTCCCGACTATTCTAGAAATATATTTCAACAACGTATGCAATATGTCTTGTGTGTATTGCGGTAGTTGGTTTAGTAGTAAATGGGAAGAAGAAAATAAAAAGTTTGGCATATTCACTCAAGGCAATGTTACCTTTGGATATAATAAACCACCCAATTTACACTATGAAAAAATGCTTGCAGATTTATGGAAATATCTGGAAGAGAACGATCGGTATAAAGCTATACGGTTTTATCAGATACTTGGTGGCGAACCATTTTTTCAAAAAGAGTTTGATACTAGTTTAGAATTTTGGGAGAATCATCCCAATCCCGATGTAGTTTTTAATATTATTACAAATTTAAAAGTGCCACCTAAGAAATTTCGTGCGTACATTGATCGATTTGAAAAAATGATTGCAGATGGAAAACTAGCCCGATTACAAATTTCTGGCTCGTTGGATGCGTGGGGCCCACAGGAGGAATATGTACGCCAGGGATTAGATTTAGATGAATGGACTAACAATTGGGAATATTGCTTAGATAAACCCTGGATAGTAATGGCTCTTAATTCTGCTGTTTGCAGTTTAACTATTAAAACTATGCCAGAGCTTATCAAGAGAGTGACGCAATGGAATACACGTCGACCTGACAACAACAACATCTATCTTAGTTTTATGTCAGTTACTACGCCGCCCGAGTTGGTACCTGACGTATTTGGGGACGGCGTATTCGATGAGGATTTTGCAAAAATATTAGAAAATTGGCCTACTAATACCGAACATGCACTAAGTTCTAAACAACACATGGATGGTATTATGAAACAAATAAAAAATACCCCACGTGATATCAATCGTATTAATGATTTAAAAGTCTATCTAACAGAATTAGATAGACGTCGCGGGACAAGTTGGCCCACTTTATTCCCTTGGCTCGATAAAGACTGGACTTAGATAGTCACTGCCGGGCCGGGGCCTGGGCCGTTGCTGACCCAAATCTTCTCCAAGCCATCAATATAGTTCTTGTAATACTTGTAATAGAAATCTCGAATATGCTCCCACTCCTTGGGGATAGCAGTTGCTTGCATGTTTGCTTGTACCACGGATTTTAGTTTAAAGTCCAGGATCACAGATGTTGTCTGATAGTCCGAGCGCTTTAAGTTCTTGGCCACTGCCACTTGTTCGTCCATTTGCCCATTGGGCTTGCGTAGATAGCTTACTAAAAAATATCTCATAGTTGTACAAGTTCACAAATGGTTGCTGCTAGATTAATTTCTTGATCTGCCATCATTGGTATATTAACCAATCCTTGACGAATAGCCATGATAGCTCGGTCCTGTGTTTCTTGATCATTGCCCCAGAGTTCAAGGTTGTCGTACATCCAGCGGAACACATCTTCCATCTCCTCGGGTCTGACGCTGGAGCACATTAGCTTACGGGCATCAAGTGATTTCCCTGCCTTGAACAAGTTTACTGCATCCAGCTTCCAATCCCCGCCACTGGCTTGGTGACCTTGCGACATGGCCAGTGTTCCACCAGTGCTGTTTGGTTGACACATGTTTAGACATTTACGCAAATCCGGATAAGTGGCCTTGACATAGCTATCTAGTGTATCAAGATCAAACTCTACTTTCTCCTGCATAAGGATAGTAGCAACACGGGCAGTAAACTCAGTGATATCAACTCGGTCAATGTGAAAACCTTGACATCGAGAATGCAAAGCAGGAATAATTCTGTTAGGATAATTGCAAGTAAGAATAAATCTAGCAGTGGAATGATATGTCTCCATAACACCACGTAGCGCCGCCTGGCCGTTTGGGGTAATAAAGTCTGCCTCATCTAATAACACCACCTTGAAGTCGCCAAATGGCATGGTCTGCACAAACCCAGTGATTTTGTCACGTATGGTGTCTACAGAATTTTCCCTACTGGCATTGATCTCAAGCACGTCGTACTCGTCAATACCAAGTGAGTGTATGAGTATTTTTGCCAGCGTGGTTTTGCCGACACCGGGTGCACCCGAAAACAACAAGTGAGGGATAGACTTTGAATCTATCCACTGCTGCACTTGTTCTCGTTGCTGATTATCACGAAAAACATAACCCTCTACTGTCCTGGGACGGTATGCCTCAGCCCAAAGTTCTATCAATTTTGTTCCTTTAGTTTGTTTTGAAATTGTTCGCGCCACTGATTGGCGTCTTCTTCGTAATCAAAATTCGGGCTTATTTCAACAAGTTCGTTATCATTATAGCCCATCCATACATATGTGCCTTTGATCTCATCAATCAGTAGAAACATGTATTTCTCTTCCCATCTATTGTTTGTGTAATCCCAATGTCGGGTATCGTAGATATTAAAACAAACGGTATACCCTAGTAACCCTAGCTCCATCATAACACCTGCATGATCTCGACCGTGTGTTATATTGATAAGAAACTTTACAATATCGGTCGTTTTCATAAGTTGCAGCTCTACTGCTTTATGTTTGGTCAGCCCCCGACCGTTGCACCAGATATTTTCAAATCTAGTGCTTAAAGGGTTATGGATAGTAAATTGTATTTTTAGCATATAAGAAAAAGCATCTAATGTATTATACTAGATGCTGTGGTGTTTTGCAATACAGTTTGGTTACTATCGGGTCTTTGGACTAGCCTGAATTGCGTCACTCATGGTGGTATCCGACGGTTTCTCATCTGAGATCATAAGAATATCCTTGGGGTCAACCCGGCGCAAGGTATGCTTGCCTGACGAATCTTCAATCTCGATACCACGTGTCCAACGTCCGTGTGCAACACAAATCCATTGTCCAAGATGGACATCTTCCTGCGTTGGTCCGATTGCATACACTTTGCCCCAGCGTGGTCTAATACCGGCTGTGGTGCCGTTGTCGTTGAGCAGAATAATTCCGCTTTGTAGTTGCCTGCCCGAAAACTCCATGTCTTCGACAATTACACTGTCGTTTAATGGTAGGATTTGGGATTGCTCAAGTTGGTGTGGTGCGAATGCTGCTCTCATATTAAATCTTTTGTACTCCGGTCTGGTCTTTGACTAGTTGTAAGGGTGTCTTTACGGGTTCTTGCTTGACTTGGCGCGCCTTGGCAATAGCAGCAGCAAGACCACCAGGTGCTTTTGCGTCAGGAAGAGCCGGTTCCTTAACAAAATTATCATTAAAGTCTTCGGGTGCCTTGGGAGCATCTACTGCAATTTGTTTAGTTTCAACTGCTTTGTTTTTTGATTTAGTGTCCCCGAGCACACTAGCATTGTTTGTCTGCTTGTTGTATTGACGAGACACCTGTCGGGCCTTAGAATCAATAGGTTTATTTTGGCTGTCAACAATATCACCGCGAGCATTTACAGGCATATTGCCCACTGCTCGGGTATTTTCGTTTTGTAGCAAAAGTGCACCAAGGTCCACTAGCTTGCCCTGGGCGGTACGATAGACTTTACGAGTCATAATGTTTTCCTTTTAATATATAAGTATTTAACGCAAGAATTCTTGCGGATCTAAATCATAGTACATTGAATCTACCCGATGTACTCCGAGCTTGTACAGAACATAACTAGCCACACTTGATCCACGGCCAACTCCCCAAATTACTTGGTGTTCAATCATTGTGTCAACCAGGTATTTGAGATAGCGCAATAAATCAAACAAGCTTCTCTCTTGGAACAGTAATAGTTCTTGTCCACATCTTTGTAATTCTGCTTGTGTATTGCATAATCCAAGTATATGCTCGGCGATATCCATGCTGCGATACTCTTGGGGCATGTACCAATTGAGTTGATTTTTGCGATCAAACTCTTCTAGACCTTGGGCAGTATCGGCTGGAGCATGCCAGGTGGCGATACAACCTGGCTCCTGAACAATATCAACTAACCGGGCAATATCAACTGTACCAGACACAGTGACATTTTTAAGCTGGGTAATATCGGCGCCGCGCATGACAAGATCACAGAGATCTGTGTCGTCAAACACAAGCTCTCCAAACTCAGTAGTTTGCATTAGCTGATGTCTATCTTGCTTGAGAAGTCGGGATTATTTTTAGTTGCAGCATCGTATATGGCCTGCTGTTTTTCTCTAAACTTGCTGTTGAACGTATTAAGAGCCATTTGAATTTGGGCTCTTACCGAAGCGTTGCCCGATCTTGATGCCCACGCGATCTTTTTGTTTAGATCACTGATTCGAGTTTGCAGCTCTTCAATTGAAAGATTATCGATGTTATCAATTAACGGATGATCCATGATGGTAGTTAAGTCCTTGACACTATTATAGCATCAAGGACAACAGATGTCAAGCAAATGTTACGCCGTTATTACCAATGCAGAACCATTTGCTGTTGATGTATTGCAAGGTGCAGCCATCCCCAATTGTATCAAACGTAATAGTACCAGTGCCGGATGTTTTCCATCCTGCATTAGTAACTGTGATAACCATGTCTCCACTGTCAGCAAACATCATAAAGATTTTAATTTGACCGTCTGCTCCAGCAGCTAGTGTAGCAGTTTCGGCGGCCGCAGTGGTAAAGTAACTGGCAGTTACTGCAAGGCTAGCAGCGCCGGCGTTGGCCAAGTCTTCGGAACTGGGAAGATAGATAGGATCTAGGTTACGATTTTGATCAATAATAGTAACTGCGGTGCTGCTTTGACCTTGGTAGTTTTCTAGTTCAAACTCGTATGTGCCAGTTTTATTAAAAGTCAAGGTGTTGGTAGAAGTAACAAGTCCTTGGATATTGCTGACACCAATCGTAACTGATGCCGGAAAAGTTAAGGTATGTGCAAGATTGTTGCAAGTTACTTGAAGGCGTATACGACCCAACTGCCCGGCCGGTGGCCAATTAGTAATCGAAAAAGATACTGACCCAGTCATGGTCAGTGTTTGATACGAACCAACTGCGTAGTTTACAGTTTGTGACCCACTTACAGATCCAATTGATACTACCGTCTCACTCATGTCCTGCAACTGAGCATTGCTTAGAATACTGCCGCCCATGTCATTATTGAGCGTGGTTCCAGTCAGTGCTGCCTTGAGCACTACTTTGTTTTGTAAGTCAGTGATTTCAGTTGCTGCTGCTTGGAAATTGGTCTTGGTGTTGGTGAAATTATCACGAAAACCTTGACTGTCGTTGTCTTGCCCGGCCACTGGATACGCGCCGTTGATGTTGTTTGGATTGATAGTCGATGACATATTTAACGTCCTAATATATTAGTCTTGGGGAACAGCAGATATTTATCGAATGCGTCTGTGTTGGTATATCTATCTGCCGGCGCAATAAACTTGGTATCGCGCCCATCAAAATAGGTTGTGTCGCTGTCAAATATTGTGCTTTCCCCGGGACTGGGAATCCAGGTGGAAGTCACCGGGTCCCAGTTGTGTGTTTGGCTACGATCTAACTCGTAGCGATCGATCTTGAAGTCTACTCGATGTAGTTGGTCTCCATAGCTTTCACGAATGTTGTATAGCACTTGACCACCTCGGCCTGGTTTGATATAAGCAATCACCCAGGCAGGAACAAATCCTAGTACTCGACCGTTGGCTTGCTTAGATATCATCCAGGCCGGCAATGCTGGACTTATTTGTCCAATTTGATCAATTACTTGATCTCGCATGTTGATCAAGCTATTGGGGTAAACAACTGTTTGATTGTCTGCCGGATAAGGTAATGTAACTTGTTTGCTTACACTAGCGCCTTGAGCGTTCACTAGGTTGTCAACAATCTCGCTGTACACAACTTCGTACAGCACGTCACCTTGACTATCTAGAGCCTGGGCGAGTTTAATATCACCCAGAACTACATTTTTCCAATAGTGATTAATACTCAAACTCTCTGCATACTTGTCCAACGTGCTAGGCACCAGTCCATATGCATGAGTATACACTACGTTCCGACTCACCCCAAAGTTTGAATCATCTGCACGGTACACATATTCAGTTGGGATGACTGTTTGATTGTACAAGAGTTGATCAATTAGCACTCGGTCTTGAAATGGAGGCATTGCCTTGATATACAAACTTTCATACGGGGAATTAAACTGCCTGACAACTGTTACAGTAAATGTACGAAATACTGATACCGGGTTAAGTGTAGTAGTGTCTTGGACTTGTACCACAGCAGTAGCATTACTTCCTCCACCGCCTGTGATTGTGATTGTCGGCGGACTTGAATATCCTTGACCCGGGTTACCGACTGCAATACTTGAAATTTCTCCAGTTGCATCATTGATCACGATTGCACCTGCTGTGGCCTGTTGTGAATTCAATGTGTTGGGCGGTGCAGATATTGTCACTGTAGGTGGTGTGGCGCTTGAATACCCTGTTCCTGAATTAGAAACAGTAATAGCAGTTACAACATAACCCGGAGTATTGGTAACAGGAGAAAAAGCGTTAACTACAAATGTATGACTCATATCAAATGTAGTTTCATCAATTACAAGTCGTGTGGTCAACTGATCGTCAAATGTTGTTGTGCCGCTGTCCACGGCAAATGTGTTAAAACTCACACGACCAACAATGTGTCCCGAGGACAACAGTGTAAGACCTTGCGGTAATGAGCTGCTGGTGCCCGGAGCAATTTGATACTGTAATGCGCGGCCGCCTGCATTGACCGCTGCAACTTCCAATATGCTTATTGCCCCATTGACAATTGATCCGAGATCTGGTTCGGTAAGCCAGGTAACTTCGGTCTCAACATTGCCAATGATTGTTATAGTAAAGTAGGCAAGTGGAGAAATTAGAGACGGTGCATCAATCTTTCTGACACGTACAGCAAATCTGTATGTGGTTTCAGTGATGCCTTGGTCGGGGATATATCCATAGAACCAACCGGTCTCAGAATCAATACTTAGACCCGGCGGCAGCGCAAACGTGCCTTGGTCAAAGCCAACGTTGTCAATATCGAAACTACCCGGGTCTCCGTTATCGGTTGTATCAGTAGGCTGCTTGCCAAAAAACGTTACCGAGGCAAACACCGCGGCCAGCAACGGACGATCTATAGTAACTGTAGTCCCTGTTATATTAACTACAATAGATCCAAATGAAATCCCAATTCCCGAAACTCCCATACCAACAAATATTTCTGATGCAGCTTCTGGGATACTACTTCCATCAACTAATTCAATATCTAATACAAATCCACCAAGACTTCCCGAGCATACCATGAACTTGACTTTGCCAACCACTTCGGTAGAATCATATCCTATTCCGGTACCGATGTTGATAACGTATTCAACTGGGTCTCTATCAAAATCGATAGCATCAAATTTAAATGCATAAAAGTTGTCAGCTCGTACACGACCAAGATCGCCCGGGGGTGTAAGTAGAATCGGTGTATGTGCTGTAACTATGTCGGCTGTGATGAAGGTATTGTCTGATGTGATATCAGTATTATCAGCAGTCATTAATGCTTTGGCATAGACATAGATTGAGAATGCCCGTACATCAGAATCTTTTCCGTCGCTGACTTCAATTGTAAACTCGTAATTCTTGCTTATTAATTGATTCCGAGGTAACGGTATAATCAGTCCTGTAATAAGTCCTTTGTTGGTTATGACCACGCCCGGCGGTAGCGATCCGGATAGCACACGGAACACTGCTCGATCGGACACATCGGGGTCTGTAAATTCTAACTGAATGCTAACCTCGGTACCATCATAGTAAGTTCCAATTGGACCACTCGGGGTAACAAATTGTGGAATATTTTGCCCAGACACTGTTAGGGTAAAAGTACGATCGTTAATACGATCTGTGACTACTCGCCCGCTGACTACCTTTTCAGTGTATGCCCTAATTGCAAACTTACTAGTAACATCGCTGCTTACTTGTGCCGGCACACCTTGCACAATAACAGTCGGGGTGGGAATTCCTTCAACAAGTCCAGATCTGCGCACCTGGATGCCATCGGGCAATTGACCAGCAATCAATTGATAGTACACCGGACCGCCATCAGGATCCTCGGCCTGCAAAGGAATTTGGTAAAATATCCCCTCAGGAATGGTACTAAGACTACTTGTTCGAGTGATCCACTGCGGTTGAGCCATTTAGAGTCTTCCTACAACTATTTCAATTACTCCAACACTGCCATCAAAGTCTTGTAGTGCTTTTCCAATCACAGTGCCGATAACCGGGTTAAGTTCGGCCCGTGCCCGCCCATTGCCGGCCGTTACTAGCATTTGTCCTCGCAGGACTGGGCCTTGTACAGTACACGGCACGCGGCCAGCAAGCGCAATTGCCACAGCAGTTGTCCCAGTCAAGGTGGAGTTCATGGTGTACGCTGGCCGGGTTGATACAATTCCTGCAACCATTACATCATGATCTTTTTCGGCAATCGTAACCTCATTTGAGCCACCAAAACACATTACAGTCCCGGGACTGTAGTAGCGATCACCCCGATACATTTCTGCCAAGTCAGCGTACTGTGCGGATGTTGCTTGGGCAAATACTGTGTTGAAGTACAGGGTCGATGATCCAATATTGCCTATGCCGTTACCATTAGCATTAACTATGTTGCCCACAGTTATCTCACCGATTCCCACTGACAAGTTACCGGCAGTGACGTTACCTGTAAATGTGCCAGTTGTTCCTGAATGGATGGTACCCTGAATGTTGCCAGTAGTGACATTACCAGTGAATGCGCCAGTTGCTGCTACAACTGCATTGGTAATTGTAGCGTTGTTTCCATTTAAGTTACCTGTTGCCGATACAGCGCCTGGTGTTGTCAGGTTGGCTCCATTTAAGTTGCCAGTAGCGTTACCTAACCCGGTTATATATACACCGGTTGTGGCCCAGACACCAACATTGGCAGTGCCACCGATGTTTATAATCGCATTGCCACCGGACCCTGTAAATGCAATGTTAGACGTGCCATTGACAATAGCATTTGCCCCCACTGAAGCAACATTGGTAAGAAGGCTGCCATCGCCTAGGAAGAAGGATGCAGAAATGTTACCCGATGCATTGGCATTACCGGTAGTAATATTACCGGTTACACCTAAACTGGTCAATGTACCGACACCGGTAATATTAGTCTGAGCTGCTGTGGTTAAAGTACCAGCAATGTTAGTGCCTTGCAAGTTGCCGCTTGTGATGTTACCAGTTACAGACAAACTTGTTAGGGTACCAACGCTGGTAATGTTGGTTTGTGCTGCTGTAGTTAACGTACCAACAATACTTGTGCCGCTTAGGTTACCACTCGTTATATTACCGGTTACAGCCAGCGAAGATAATGTGCCAACGCTGGTAATGTTGGTTTGTGCTGCTGTAGTTAACGTACCAACAATACTTGTGCCACTTAAATTACCCGATGTGATATTGCCTGTGACTACCAGCGAAGATAATGTGCCAACGCTGGTAATGTTGGTTTGTGCTGCTGTAGTTAACGTACCAACAATACTTGTGCCACTTAAATTACCCGATGTGATATTGCCT
>Ga0181349_1000130_pt1 | contig 30252 bp, 36 predicted proteins | sample Su13VDMM110SD_FD_130106 | JGI IMG/M metagenome (GOLD analysis project Ga0181349, IMG submission 130106) | Freshwater viral communities from Lake Michigan, USA - Su13.VD.MM110.S.D | ecosystem: Environmental > Aquatic > Freshwater > Lake | place: USA: Michigan | collected 2013-07-16 | reverse complement strand
TTGAATATGAAGCATATGGTTGCGAAAATGACCCATTAACAGATGAGGAAATAGCTGAAATTGGTCGCAATATTCCAAGAACGGACAAAGAATGGGTAAAAAAACAAAAATAAAATGTAAAAATGTAAAAATAAAAATTAAAAAATGCAAAATATGAGTATAATATATTTTACGTTTAATATCATATAAAAAATAACAGTGCTATAATAATAGTCGCATCAAAAATGTCTTTAAATATACATCAACCCATAATAGAAAAATTAAAATACTTTCATTCTATGCATAAAACGCCAAATATTATATTTCACGGACAATCCGGTTGCGGGAAAAGAACAATTGTAAATGAGTTTATAAATATTATTTATGATAATGATAAAGAGCGCATAAAATCATTCGTCATGTATGTAAATTGTGCTCACGGTAAGGGCATAAAATTTATTCGCGAAGAATTAAAATTTTTTGCCAAGACACACATTAATTCAAATGGTGGTGATATTTTTAAAAGCATTGTATTATTGAATGCGGATAAACTAACAATAGACGCGCAATCTGCACTGCGTAGATGCATTGAGTTGTTTAGTCACACCACGCGTTTTTTCATTATTGTAGAGGATAAATATAAATTATTGAAACCAATATTGTCAAGATTTTGTGAAATTTATGTTCCTGAACCAAATCACAATGGCAATATTATCAATCTTTACAAGTTTAATCTAGGAGAAACATTTAAAATGAAAGATGTCAAGACATTAAGGGCAGATTGGCTAAAAAAAGAGTTACAAAAAATAGTGAGTGCAACTAATCCTGTAAAACATGAAGAACTAATACTGTTATCAACAAAATTATATGAAAAGGGTTATAGTGGATTAGATTTAATTCAATTATTGGAAAAACCAAGTAACTTGAAAATACAGGGTCTAACTGAAAATAAGCGACATGAATTATTATTTGCATTTAATAAAATTCGCAAAGAGTTTAGAAACGAGAAAATATTCATAATGTTTATTTTAAATTTTATGTTTTTGAGTTTAGATGATAGTTTAGAAAATATTTCATTTATGTAAAATGGATGATTTTAATGTTTCTAGTTTGCATGAATCAAAAAACGAATGGGGTTCCAGGTTATTAACAATTTTAACCCCTCATATTACAGACGGGTTGCGATCCATTTTTGAAGAAGCTACCAGGTTATGCAGAGAAAATAATGAAATGGATAAATATTTAATGACGTTTCAAAATTTTATTACGAGGATTCCGAAATGGAATTCAAACATTATAGAATTGGAGAGAAGACGCATTGTGGAAAAAAGCGGTTGTGGATATTTAGAAGATTTAGTCACATGTGTTCATATAATTCAGTTGAAATTATTGTCTGCTATTAGAGTTGGGCAGAAGCAAAAGAAGATAGATATCACCATTCCAAAATTGGACGATTTTATTCACAAGATTTATATTAATGTTGCAAGAAAAATCTATAAAAATGTGTATCTATTTGAAATAAATGTGCCGCCTCTACAGACGCAAAAGCTTCACCGTGAATTAGAAACTATTGTGCAAGAATGCATATTGAACACAGTGAGAGATAGTATTCCGGTTGAAGCCATTTTGCAGGCCTACATGGATGAAACAATTGAGGAACACGTTGTTGAGGAAATTCGTGAGCAAGAAATTGAAGATCCGAATAAGTCTAATGATAAATCTGATGGTCCTCCTCAAATCATTTCTGAGACAAAGAAAAGTAAAAAGGACGAAGATGAAGGTTCTGATGGACCTCGTCAATTAGAGTCGGACCCCATTACTGCCATTTTAGAACAAAATAAATTAGAAGCTCAGTTGGCATTCCCCGATCTTTCAAGCGAATCAAATGCATCATCCAAGTTGTCATTTAATGATGTAGATTTTGCGAGAGATGAAAATAATAATGAGCATGTAATTGAGGCCCCAAAATCGGTTGATAGATTAGAGGAAATTAGTGCGATGCGAAATGCGCAAAGAAAAATAGAAGAAGAAGACGATAATGATGGAGAAGATGAAAATGTTAAACTTAAAATCTTTGACCAAGATGTTAATTTGGATAGTTTAGACGTTCATAATATAGATTTTCCTGAAATGAAATTGGAGCCGGACTTTTTATTGGATGATATTGAAGTTTTAGTATAAATACCCCCTACAAAGTTATGTAAAAATTTGTAAAAATTTGTAAATTTGGTAAGTTTGCGTAAAAATATAAATAAGAATGTAGTCATTTACATTAAATGAATACATTTGTCGTCGCAGGAATTATTTCTTTTGTGTTTTTTCTTGTTAAATTTATTGAAATGCGATTTGTGGATAGAGAAAGTAAGCCTCTCAAATTTTTGATTCGTGATTCATTGTTAGTTTATTTTAGTGTGGTTGCTGGTAGCTTTGTTATAGATCAGTTGAAACCCGTTATGCAAGATGGGGGCGATGGGGTTATTTCAAATCCAGCAGTCTTTACTGATAACCCAGGGTTTTAATCCCTTTATCAACGAAGCCGTCTTCTGGTTTTGCTTTTCTTGTGTTTTTTATATTTATTAGTGCCTTTTTTTGAGTTTTTTCTTGACCTAGTTTTTCTCCTTTTTTTACCACCACTAAGCATACCTTCAAACAGGCTATTTTTTACTGCGTTTGATAATGGCAGTAAAGGATACTTATCTCTCTCTCCACTGTGTGAATCGCTGTTATAAAAAGCAATTCTTTCATCAGTGGCAGATTCTTCTGCCTGTTTTAAAGCAAGTAATTTTACATTTTCTTCCGCAAGTTCATGAGGCATATCATATACAACACCCAGATTAGTTACATTATCATAATTATAAGACAACCATCCGTAAAAATTCGGATATTCACTTAATGATAGGTTATCCGAACGAACAAGCGTATTAAATATTTTTAAAGCTTCCGCAAATTTATTCTCAGATACTAATTGCTTTATCTCTTGCAACTTTTCTGCTGGTATTTTATTTGCATAACCAAAATCTATTATTAGTGCATTTCCTGGAATTTCTGCATAATACCCAGAAACTGATGGATTTACTAACATATTTCCAGCGTGAAAATCTCCCTGAGAATAACCCGTTTTTAATGCTAATTCTAAATTTTTTAACCTTATCATATTTTCATAAATTCTAATCCTAGATCTATGCAAATGCATGGAATAAAAATCATAAAATGTGCCATAACCATCTGCTATTTCCATTCCCAAAATACCTAAATATGGGATTGAACCATCATCAATATTTGAAATAATTCCAGTTATTAATCTATTGGTTGCGTTAGAAAACAGCCCATATTTATCAGGAATTTTCAACTTAGATATAAATTGACGCGCATCAGTTTTATCCTTCTTAATAGATGCGTAAATTGGTGCTGGACACAATGGATTTAAATAAGAAATAGTCTTTAAAAATATATCAGTTTGTATATTTATTTCTTTTTTAAATGTTTCTTCCTGTTCTAGTTTTTTAGAAAGTAATGATGGGAAAGCTGGAATGCTCCATCTTTCACTCTCGTAATCATCATCAGTTTCATCATGAACCTCTGAGTCAATTCCCACAATTTTTATAAGTATTTTTTTAACGGGTGATTTAAAATCAGTTGAACGAATCATTTCATACGGAGACTCTATCCCGTCATTCAAAGTGCATGTAAGTATTACTCCACTTGCAGAAGTTTCCGTTGCTCTTAACCATTCAATTTGACTGCAATTCTCAATAAAAAAATTTATAGCTGCTTCTGGATTTGTTTTTATAAGAACGCCTCCCTTTTGTGTTTTTTTTCTCATGTCTAAAATAACTAAAGATTATTTCTTAATCGCTATAATACCCGTAATCCTCCTCCGGCTCCTCGTAAAAGGGAACCAAAAACCTGGCTTCTTTTTCTGTAAATAAGTAATCTTGACTCCGCAACCACTCCTTTTTCTCTTCATCATAGACAGTGTAATTTGTTTGACTATAATTGGGAATGCGCACCTTTTGTCCCAACTCTTTTTCTAGATACTTTATTTCGGTGCAATTGTCAATTCCGTGCGGGTTTTGGTCTGGTGTTTCTTGGTAACTGTGCAACGAGTTTGGCGTTTTAAATATGGGAAAGGTTCTACCATCTAGACAAATGTATCCGCGATAGAATAACAGATAATAGTCATCATCGTCAAGGAGAGTATTTTTTTCAATAAATACATGCCCATTTTCAAACGAGCAGTAAGAATACCGGTATTCCATATCACTGCCACACGAATAAGTGTGTGTTTTTTGAGGAAATTTGTAAATCACTGCGGGCCTCATGCGCGACACGGTTGCTTCTCTCTCTTCCGGTGTCTGAACGCGGTCGCGGAAGCTCATGACCTCTCGGCTCGGCGTAAAAACCGTTGTCGGCAGAATCAATGTGAATTGCGGTGGGTTCTGCATTTTGAACCGCATGCAGTTCCCAACTGCTGCAAATTTTTTCAAATATCTTTTGCGAAATCTGGCTCTGTAAATATATTGCTGTTTGGCCTTGCTGAAAATAAACTTGGGCACACTTTTCTCCCCATGTAATACCGCAGCGTCCCGAAGGATCCGATTCACAATATTCATGGGGAGAAGGGGAAGAGAACTCATGGTTAAAATTGATGTGGGTTTTTGACTTGACCAAAAATTTGAAAAAGCATTTCAATTTTTTTTACAGTCGCCAAAAAAAGGCGTTACATAAAAAAATTGAACTATAAAATAAACGGATATATTAACATATCATCAAATACAATGGAGGCAAAAGACTCAAAAAAGGAAACATTGTTTGTAACCAATTGCAATGGTCTAATAAAAATAAATAAAGACCGTAATGTCGACAAATTTCTAAAAACAGGCGCAGAATATTATATGTATCTGCCAAAATCTGATAGATTGATTCACGTTAAATGCAAGGGCGTTGGAATTAGGGCCGCAGATTTACAAATTTTGAGCACTACAAAAAATGGAAAACACATAAAAGCAGATGAGGGTTCCGTATTTGGTTATCAATATGAAAATTTTGACGCAGTTCATTTTGATAGCTTTAAATTCCGCGAAACATGCGAACTTTATCAAGAGGAGCCCATTTATACTATGCGACATATGGATGCATTGTGCTCTGTTGATTTGTAAATTTCAGAATGTTATATTATATATTATATTTGTTATTAACGCCCGCTCCACACTTTTATTGCAGGTAATGTATTTATTTTTTTGTTGCGAACATTTTCACAATGTTCATTATATGTGTATCCCCACTGACAATAATTTCTAATATTTCCCAACAATGAATGTTGATTTATGGATTTTAAATATTCAATAAAAAAAATTGTTCCCATAATTCTCTCTAAACAGCATCTATCCGACCGTTTTGTGACATAATTTAAAAGGTTAAATAAGTTATACTTATTCCGCAATCCGATTAAAAAATTGCGATTTATAAAACTTTGAACGCCAAAACAGCCATTCCATACTTCATTATTAAGTTTCCCCAAATTTTCATATTGTTTATCGTGAATTAAAGTATTCATAATATTAAAATTATTTGAAAGTTGTGCCACTAATCCTTTTGTTATATGAAAATTTTCTTTTTTTTCGCAAGTGAAATGCCATAATGGTAGCACTTGCACTCGTTTTTGTATTAGATATTCAAAATTTATTCGTTTTTGAATAAAAACGCTATCGTGTATTATAATAGCATTGTCAAAATAATGATTCTTATACAAATAATAATACGGAAGTAATTCTCCTCGTCCAGGGAATTCTGAAATTACATATTCTACGTTTTCATATTCACGGTCTGCATTCAAAAATTCTTTTTTGCTATTATCATCTATAACAATAATTTTTTTTAAAGGATAGCATATTCTAATGCATTGGACACATTCATTCCAATATTTATTGGTTATTTCAGAATTTACGTGTCTTGTAATAATAAATCCAAAATCATCAGAAGTCATTTTATTTAACAAATATAAAATAACTTTTTATTTTACACATTTTCAGAAGAAAGTGATGGAATAGAGTCAATGTTAATAATTATTTGGTCAGATGGGACCTTATTCTTAGATACAATATAGTTCTTAAATTCAGTTCGTTCAAGTTGGGCTTGCGGTGTGTGATTATGAACACATCTTGCAATCATTTTATATAATTTAAAATCAGGATATCTCTCAACACCGTTGTTCTTGTATAGTATATTAATACCACTGTCATCCAAGCACCAATCATAAATTATTTTAACAATGGGGTCGCATTTTTCAAAATCCTCTATTTCATCCAAATCATCAATAACATAATCAAAAATAGAACACGCTAAACGACACAAATCAAAACTATAATTTGGTTCTAACCGAGGTTTCTTGTCATTAAAATATGGTTCTGTATTATATTGTGTTGCTGCATCAGCGCCTGGTTGAAAACTATCGCTGCAAAATATTTTCCCGTCAAATTTGTATATAGCTCTTCCAAAATCAATGATTTTAAATATGCGTCCAAAAGTAGGGACTTTATAATAATTTTTTTTATAACAATAATAAATATATTTAACGTCGGTTGTGTTATACATGATATTATTTGTGTGTAAATCGTTGTGTGTAAATGAAAATGCTTTTTGATATGTGGTTAAAATCATAATTATTTGCATTAATGCAGAAAACCATTCCTCTTGAGTTAAATCATTATTGACAATGAGGTCGTCAAATGTAGTTTCACAGTTTTCCATGCAAATAACTTGGACTGGAAAATTTGGTATTGTTGCATCAATGTGTTCTTCTTCGCATTCCTCACTATCTTCATCATAATCACTAGCTTCGCCACTGTCTTCTTCACTGCTTTCATCATTTTTGCTATTTTTTCCATCTCCCGATTCGTCACAATTATTGCATGAATCGGCCGCGCTGTCATTATCAGATGTATGAGATGTTCTTGATGAGCATGTTGAATTAGATTTAATTGTAGTAGTTGCTTTTATTTCATTGGTATTGAATTTGTCTGAATTAATTAAATCAACTAATTCAATTGAGTTTTCTTTAAGATCATCCAATGTAAATAGTTCATTTTCGGTTGTATTCTCTCCGTCATTTATAAAAATATCGCCAAATAAATTATTATCAATTGATTTGATAGATAGGGAGGATTTATTGCTAATATTATGGTCTATTTTAATAGGTGCTAATTTTTTTTCGTCTTCATTGTCATATAAAAAGCTATAATCATCTACTTGAAAACTAATATTTTTATTTTTATTAAAAAATTCTGATTTGCAAAGATAATCCAAGTCATCAATGACATTTATTTTAAAATGTTTTTTTATTCCAAGAAAAGACCCATAATAATCAACGCCGTTGATGAAATTATATTTATGAATTAATAAACTTGAGAGAAATGAAAAAAACCCATCAACATAAGCAGAATTGTTGTAATCTAACAATTTTGGATGCACATTTCCAATTTCAGTTGTAGTTGTTAATTTTGGCAAATTAAATAATGTTGGATCATTTATATTATATTTTCCAATTAAATATTTGAATGGATCCAATAATGGTGCCATCTTGAAAAATAATTGTTTCTTTTTTGTTTTTGATGTGTGTAAGTTTTGAATGACACAATTATATAAATTTTTATTATCAGTTGCACAGTTTTTAATATCCGTTAAAAACCAACTATGATTAAGATTTACAGCGTTGTAATTTGTATCATTTAACAAGAAAAACCTATTGTAAATGGGTGCATAGTTTTGAATGTCTGAGAGAAAAGTCAAGTTTTCCTTTTGGAGCAATTTGAACAAATCGCCGTTTTTTCTCTTCTCATAATTAATTTTAAGAGTGTCGTTATCCATTAGCTAAATAAAATATTAATAATATTAATTTTTAACTTATTTGCTAATTTACTTTAGAAGTTTTGTCTAAATGAATTAAGAATTCAAAATTAAAATTTATCATTTCAATGTTACTATGCGTATTCCGATTTAAATGAATTTTCTAAACAAAGAATAATATGACTCTGGAACTAAAGAAATTTGACATGAAAACAATTAGTTTTAAACCAAATGAATCAAAGGGTCCTGTTGTAGTGCTAATTGGTCGAAGAGATACAGGTAAGTCATTTCTTGTAAGAGACTTACTTTTTTATCATCAAGATATCCCTATAGGCGTCGTTGTAGCAGGAACTGAAGAAGGTAACGGGTTCTATGGCAAGATGGTTCCAAAATTATTTATTCACAATGAATACAACACTGCAATCATTGAAAATATTCTAAAGCGACAAAAATCTGTTTTGAAGCAAATTAAAAAGGAAATGGAGACATTTAAACGAAGCACAATTGATCCGCGAGCATTTGTTATTCTTGATGATTGTCTTTATGATGGTGCATGGACTCGCGATAAAATGATGCGTCTCCTCTTTATGAACGGGAGACATTGGAAGATCATGCTTATCATCACAATGCAATATCCGCTAGGCATTCCCCCCACACTGAGAACCAACATAGATTATGTTTTTATTTTGAGAGAACCATACATTGCAAATAGGAAGCGCATTTATGAAAACTATGCGGGAATGTTTCCAACATTTGAGTCCTTTTGTCAGGTCATGGATCAATGCACTGAGAACTTTGAATGCCTTGTGATAAATAACAACGCAAAATCTAACAGACTGCACGATCAAGTGTTTTGGTATAAGGCAGATTCACATAATGACTTCAAATTGGGATCAAAAGAGTTCTGGGACCTAAGTAAAGATATACACTCGGACGAAGAAGACGAGAAATATGACCCAAATAATGTAAAAAAGCGGGGTCAAGGACCCAAAATCAGTGTTAAAAAGACCAAATGGTAAATTCATGCTTTTGAAAATCTTGATTTATTAAATTAAAAACAAGATTTTTAACTCTATTAGTTTTAATTTTATTCCAACAATTAAAATGCAAACCCACCCTTTTGAATAATTTCTTCAATTTTGTCTTCAATTTTGTTGATTTGTTGTCGGAGCAAAGCAACCGATCCTATTCCGGTTTGTTTTACATCTGGCGGTAATTCACCATTATGACTTTTGGTATATTCTAAAACAGTTTGCATCATTTGAATAAATTCTGCAGGATTAATTTGTATTTTTGAGAACTCTTCGGCATTTTCTTTGACAAATGCAATTTGTTGTTCTATATTCTGAACATTTTGTTGGACAACTTCTTGGCCGCCAATCTTTCTTGAACGCCTAGTATATCTTTTTTTGCCTTTAATAATTTTTCTTCTAATTGTTTTCCTTCCCTTCTTCATTAATATAAAATATATAGATAATTATATTTTATATTTGCGGTTTATATTTGTTGGTTATATTTTACTTGGCTTTACTCTTCCTTTGCCTTAATAGAAAATGGACCACTTAAAAGCTCACTTTGACCATTGTCGGTTTTACCAATGATAATATTTTCACCCTCAAACAATTCAGCACGAATATCTGCAGCAGAAATACTTTCTTGGTCCTTCATTGTCTTTTCTTGAGTATTCATGTTGCCCACGCCGATTAAATTGCCATCAGCGTCAATATTTTGCGTGAGTGTAGCACCGGTCTTTTCAGCATTCTTAATATTTTCTTCAATCGCCTTTTTCTTTGTTTCTTTCACGCGTTGGTCAAACGCCGACTTTGCAAAAGACTCGTTCTTATTCTTTTCATGCATCAATTGATTCAATTCATCCTCCATGTATTCCACGCGTCCAGTCTTGTAAGCCTCTGGATCCCAGGGCATCCACAAACCAACTGGGCCAACAAACACATCGTGATTTTCATCAATTTCCCTGAGCATCTTGCATCTCAGCTCAGCCTCTTCCATCGTAGGATACACGCCGCGAATCTTAATTCCACGAGTAGATGTTTGAAAATTGTATTTAAGATTGAAAGCGTTCTCAAGCTCTTCTTCATTTTGATCCATAAAAGTCTTGTAATCATCTTCCATGTTTCCCTTGCACATTAATTCTTGCTCTTCGCTTAAGAATTCCTTAAAGTCCTTTGAAATCTCGTCAAACGATAACTTGTATTTGTAACTAACAAAGTTCAAAAACTGAATAAACTTTTCCATACTTTTAGAAAATTCCCATTTCTTTAGGAACTCTTCAAAAAGAAATAACTCCTTTTGTTTAACAATTTTTTCAGGAGAAATAAAAGAAATACAAACAAATTTTTGTCCTGCAATTTGTTTATCTTCATCCAAAACATCCACATATTTAGGGTTAATATTACCCGTATCGGTTTTCTTCTTTTCAAATCCACGAGATTCATTAGAATCTTCTTGCTTCTTTAGTTTAGACTGAGCTCCCATTTTATTATTAAGACGTCTTTATTTTAAGTTTTTTTTATCGCATAATATATTTTTTTCTTATTTATTAATATAGATGTTTGATATTACTGAGCTTGTCAAAAGAGTCATTAAGTATTTGGTGGAAGGTTTAATGGTTGCAATTGCTGCATATGCTATTCCTAAACGTTCTTTGAACATTGAAGAAATCTGCTTATTGGCATTAACTGCCGCTGCTACATTTAGCATTTTAGACACATACGTTCCCAGCATTGGTGTGACCACTCGTTCTGGTGCAGGATTTGGCATTGGTGCCAATCTTGTGGGGTTCCCCGGTGGGCTTTAAATTAGCCCGTTGTAGCAATAACAATCCAATAATATGATAATTAATTATATCACATTATTTTATAAAGAAATGGTAAAAAAAACTAGAAAAAATAGAGGGGGGCAACCTACTCCACCATCACCCGTATCTAATGCCGATGACAGTGTTCATTATTTAGACGATGATGACCAAATGTCTGTATCTGATGCCCAAGATAGTTCAATTGGAAGCCAAATTAATTCATCTCAAGGTTCATTGCATATGAGCGATTTACAAGGTGACAGTGATGCGGCCAATACAACAACTGAACCATATAGCCCAAATAGCACAAATAGCACAAATTATTCTGGTTTATCTGGTTTATCTGATTTGCCTGCAGGGTTTGTTCAAGCCCCTGGAGCAGCGCAGGTGCAAACTTCAATTGACAGTGCTGCGACTGATGAATCAATGGACGCGGCGGGTGGAAAAAGAAAAACAAGAAAAGGAAAGAAATCAAGAAAAGGAAAGAAATCAAGAAAAACAAGAAAAGGAAAGAAATCAAGAAAAACAAGAAAAGGAAAGAAAAGCAAAAGAAGAAATTAAATTTAGATTATCGTGTCGGAAGAGACTGAACTCCAGAGGCGATAAACAAAAAGTGTTTGTATTATTTACATTTTTAACTTGAAATTACATATACGGATAATAGAGCTAACAATACTCCAAAACCCTTTTTGATGGTTAGTTTTTCACTGAAAAATAAAATACCAGATGCAATCACCAACAAATCTGATAATATTTTCATTATAATATAAAAAGTAATAATATCACCTTTTTCAAAAACATTTACATAACTAATTATTGCTAAAATATAAGATAAAATACTTAAAAAAAGTAAAAATTTTTGTTTTGATTCTGTATACATTTTTATAAGAGTTACGGGAATAGCGCCAGCTAATGCTCCAAACAATACCCAAAAAATAAGTTTTAAATCCATTTATATTATATATTAAATATATATTAAATATATAATAAAATAAATAATATTTTTTAGCTTGGCATTTATAATGCGTGCCGCTTTAAATAGTTGCAATAAACTCCCAATCTAGTTCTTCACATATCTTTTTCCAAATTGTGTCTTGTTCAATCAACTTTTCCCTATCTTTTAACATGGGTATCTCGGGTAAATAATGGTGTTCTCCGAGTAGTTCAAATAACTTGTATAAAACGTAATAGTAATGCAAGAAATTTACGCGATAATCTGGACAATGTTTTGCATATGGGTATTGAATTTCCATAAAAAAATTACACAATGTTTCTTCCAATTCTTGAGAAATAATTGGAGGTTTAATGCCAAGTTTATCCTTGATAAAATTAATGTGTTCGTAATACTTGTTGTATCCCAATTTTTTGAGAATTTCTTTTGTCTTGTAATAGGTAAGCTTAGAATATTCAATGCGTTCCTTTTTAATTTGCTGTTTCAGATTTTCAATAACTTCAATGGGTATTTGAGTCGTTTCTTTTCCCTGAAATTGTGCCAAAATTTCTTTAAAATGATTAATTTTTTTATAAGCATAAAAGCAGACTTCTTTTGGCGGTTCTTTGTATGATGGCTTTTCATTTTCTATTAAGTATTGCATATTCTTAGAACATACGTTGCAAATTAATACACCTTCATCATCCATCGGAATTAATTCACCTTTAAAACACGATTGACATACATCAGTTGGACGCAAAAATGCATTAATATCTAAAAACGACTCATCAATATTGCTAAGATATTTTTGAAAAATATTATTATTTTTACTTTCTATAACACTAGAATTATCTGTATTTATTTTAAAAAATGATTCCAACATTTTGTTTTTATTTGTTACTGTATTTCCGGTAGATATGTCTTTTTTATTCTCAAAATAATCAAAAATGAATTTAGAATTATCCAAAAAATAATCTATTTTTTTTGACTTTAATGATTTAATTTCATTGCCGATTTCGCTAATTTTATCATGATAATCCATTACCTGTTCAATCGTTAATGTATTTTCAACATTATTAAATTCCAATAATTTTTGAATTTCCATTTTTTCCTTTTTTAATTTTGGTATCTTATCATTTTCATCCTTATTAAATTCATTGACGAATTCTTTGTGCTTACCATCTAATGTTGTTGAAGTTTTTTTATTTACCTTAATTTTTTTTGTTGATTTAGGCTTAAACGATGGCATTAAGTAATCTAATATAAATCAACGGTTTTTATTTAATTGCTTATTAATATAAATTATATAATTTCAAGTTAAAAGTGCATTTTACTTTTCTCAGAATTTTAATAGATGAGTGAAATTGAATTAAAGGTGAATATTGAAAATCCTGGGAATGCAAATTATGATATTAAAATTAGTAATATAAAATTTCAAAAAATGTTATTTTTGTTCAACGCAATCAACGATGGATGGAGTATTAAGAAAAGAAATGATTCTTATATATTTACAAAAAATCACGAGGGAAAAAAGGAAATTTTACTAGATTCATACCTTCTTTCATTCATGAAGGGTAATTTTGACGTAAATAAAATTTTATCGTAAAACTGTAGTGTGTTGTCTAATTAAATTAATTAATTTAATTAAATTAAAATCAGAAAAATTTTTTTCTTTAGCAATAATATAAACTATGGGAGGTGGTCTTATGCAACTCGTCGCTTATGGCGCTCAAGATGTTTACCTTACTGGTAATCCTCAAATTACTTTCTGGAAAGTCACATACAGACGTTACACAAACTTTGCTATTGAATCTATTGAACAAACTTTCAACGGCCAGGCTGATTTCGGCCGCCGTGTTACATGCATTATCAGCCGAAATGGTGATCTTGCCTACCGCACATATCTCCAAGTCACACTTCCTGAGATCAACCAACTTATGGGCAGTGCCGCCAACATTACCTCTGGTAACAACGCGGTCTATGCTCGTTGGTTAGATTTCCCCGGAGAACAGCTCATCGCTCAAGTTGAGGTTGAGATTGGTGGCCAACGCATTGACCGCCAATATGGTGATTGGATGCACATCTGGAACCAACTTACAATGACCTCGGAGCAACAACGCGGTTATTTCAAGATGATTGGTAACACCACTCAGCTTACCTTCATCACGGATCCCTCTTTCGCGGATGTTGATGGTCCTTGCGACTCTCAAGCTCCTCGTCAAGTGTGCGCTCCCCGTAACGCTCTTCCTGAGACCACTCTTTACGTGCCTTTCCAATTCTGGTTTTGCACCAACCCCGGTCTTGCTCTTCCTTTGATTGCTCTCCAATACCACGAGGTCAAGATTAACCTTGATATCCGCCCTATTGATGAGTGCTTGTGGGCCGTTACCACTTTGAGTTGCAACACCACCCGCTACCCTGCTCCTCCTACGGCCGTTACTGGTTACCAAAACCTTCCCGCCAACCAATACGCGGTGAGCACCCCTGTGAGCGCCACCATCGCTTACAATCAATCCCTTGTTGCGGCCTCGTTATACGTTGATTACGTGTTTTTGGACACGGATGAGCGCAGACGTTTCGCCCAGAACCCCCACGAATACCTCATCACCCAGCTCCAATTCACTGGTGATGAGTCGGTCGGTTCGTCCTCCAACAAGATCAAGCTCAACTTTAACCACCCCGTTAAGGAGCTTATCTGGGTTGTCCAACCCGATCAAAACGTTGATTACTGCTCTTCCCTTCTTTGCAACGGAACCCTCTTCAACGTGCTCGGTGCCCAGCCCTTCAACTACACTGATGCCATTGATGCCCTCCCCAACGCCATCCACTCCTTCGGTGGTCCTTCTGAGCTTGCGGGTGCAAACGCGTTCATTGATGCCCGTGGTCTTTTCCAAGACGCTGGTGCCATGGACGAGTACGTTCCCGATGGTTTCACTGGATACTGGCACGGGGGTGTCTACAACAACTCCTTGACTGAGCCCCACTTTGGTGGCAAGGTCCCTGCTGGCAGTTACAACTTGAACCCCAATGATGCCAACGCCGCCACCCTTGCTGCTCTTGGATTAACCAGCCTTGCCCAATTACAGCCCTCCAACAACACCTACAACCAGGGCTCAACTGTCTCCGATGCCGGCACATTCGTGCTCTCTGAGACCTCTTTGGACATGCACTGTTGGGGCCAGAACCCCGTCGTTGTTGCCAAGCTCCAACTCAACGGCCAAGATCGCTTCTCTGAGCGTGAAGGATCTTACTTCTCGTGGGTGCAACCTTACCAGGCGCACACCCGCTCCCCCGATGAGGGCATCAACGTGTATTCCTTTGCTCTCCGCCCTGAGGAACACCAACCTTCAGGCACGTGCAACTTCTCGCGTATTGATAACGCCACACTCCAACTTGTGCTCTCCAACGCCACCGTTGAGGGCACTCGCACTGCCAAGGTCCGTGTCTATGCCACCAACTACAACGTCCTCCGCATCATGAGTGGCATGGGTGGTCTCGCATACTCGAACTAAAACCCATATATCGTGTTATATTTTATATATCTTTTAATAATTAAAATATAATAATTCCTATTTCAAATGCATCGGAAGCAAAGTAAAGTATGTGTAAAATGCTTAAAACATTTACAACAAATAACAATAATATGTTTAAAAAACTATTGTTATTTCTCTCTTATATTTCTTTGAGTAGTCAATTTAATATGACTCCCAGATTTCTTTTACCTTTTCAAAACAATAGAACAACTCAATATTATCCAAGTTTAACTTTAAATGACGAATATGAAATTACAACAAAACGAACAAATTGCAACGACGCGTTAACTATTTTTAAAATATGGGCAACAATAACTGTTTTTACCTTTCCAATTATTTCGTTTCCATTTCACAAAGAAAACTAAAGTAAAATGAATATATTTTTTTACCACAATACATGCATCGCCAAATTATTTGCCGAAAATTTGTTATTTTTCCAATTACCTCGCATTCCACTTGATCGCGTCAAGTAATTTTTTCTCCGTGTTTTGTTCTTGTGTTTGGTATAATCCTCGTATCCCATTTGACCGAAATATACCAACTTATCTGTTTTCGGATCTTTTATCATATACTTCTTCTCCTTGCGAGTGCTTCTAAAAATTTTACCATTTTTCTTACCTAAATACTTGTAAGCCATTTTTTGTGCCTGAGCAGGATTTGAATACTTATATATTTCATCTCTCATAATATATATAAATAATTTAATTAAAGATCCGCGGATGAAGCTTTTCTAATTTAAAAAATGTTAAATATACACAATAAAAAATTGATTTCAAAATATAACATAAATAGTAATCATCAAATACTTACAACGATGACAACAGATCCAATTATTCGCGTTTATTTTAAGGTTGCCAGGACAACAAATCATGCTACATATGATGTAGATGTTAATTGGACAACAGAACAATTCATCTATATCATGAGAGAAAAGGTAACAGAAGATTTTAATCTAGAGAATGTTGAATTTGTTCATACATCGCAAAATTTACCCACAGGCATGGCAGCAGAAGACGGAGAAGCAGTTGAGTCAAGCAATATTACATTAATTGAAAAATATGGGAACCAAATATATCAGAATGCATTTTATATTAGACCTCTTCCTCCAATGACAATAAATATAACGCCCGATGAAGAACACCATGAAACAACTCACCTATCCCCAGACCGTTCGTGCTCAATTTGCATGACGCAAGAGAGAAATCTCGTATTTATGCCATGCAATCATTTGTGTGCATGCGCAGAATGTGGGTTTAACCCAACTATTAACACGTGCCCAATGTGCAGATCCGCATTTACCAGCCGAATGGTTGTTTATGTTTAAATTCATTCGCACGCTCAAAAAAAAAATAATACAGTTATATTTATATTTTTTCTATTTTATTTTTATTTTTAATTTTATTCTATTTTATACGGCGGCAGCTTCAACAATTTCGCTACCAAATAATACATTCATATTTCTAACTTCAGGTTTGTTTTCTTCCACATAAAACAGCTTTGTGATTTGTTCGTCATCTCTGAGACGGATAGAATACGATTGTTGAATATTATTTCTACCAATGCGGCCAAGAGCTTGCACCATTTTCTCTTGAGTCAAGATCAAATCTTTACTCAAGTATCCATGACAAAACTGATAATTTGTTCCATAAATATAATCACTTGATGCAATAATCATATACAATTTTTGTGTGTCTGCTAGCTTTTTCATAATTTCCGTATAAGTAATATCTGGATGATTTGTGAAAACTCCAATACCCATCAACAGAAGAACCTTCCAACTATCTGCCACATTTTTAAGCATCATTATTTCAATAATAATTTGGTCGTCAATATTACTAGTAAAAGCAGCAGACGTCTTCAAGGTTTTAGCCCATTTTCCCAAATGTAATTGTTTGTTTGGCACAAATGTCTCATTTAATTCAGCGGATTTAATCATTGAACGTAATGAATCTAATTCACTATTTATTTTGTTCGCATCTTTATTATTTTCATTTGGAATATTATTCTTTTTTTTACTATCATCCTTTTTAGAATAATTTTTACCATTATGACTAGCACCACCGGCGGTCACAATTTCCTTCATGGCACTTTTCTCTTCAAGATGTTCCAATTCATTTTCTAATTCATCTATTTTTGCATTTACGCGATTATTAAATTCAATCTTTTCTGTAATTGCATCCATTGCTATACTCGGAATATTTGCCTGTTGAATGCAAAACCTTGCAACCTTTTCAACATCTTCGGCTAGAAAGATTGTAGGACCATCTGTTAGCGTATATGCATCCTTTGTGCTAACATAAATAGCACAATTTCCCATTTCCTTTTCTGGTTCTTTAGGAGTTGATGTGCTCACAATCTGCTCGCTCATCATTTTTGTAAGCGGCTTTCCTTCGTGAATTTGAGAAATAGATGATTTTGCTTGAATTCCGGGACCAATACTGGAAATTGTTCTAAGTGTATTTCCCTTGTCATCAATACTGTTATTTTGCGGAATGCGACGGCATCTGCTAACGTATAGCGTAGTATAAATTGCCCCCCAAGTTCCACTCTTAATTTTACCAAGCAATTTCAAATAATGCAACTTGATATTTTGCATAGTAACATCATCTAACGACGCAAAGTTTCTGTCAATTTTTGAGCTGCTTGTGCTGTTATAGTTGTTTTTTTCTACATATATAATAAATTTAATCACTTCGTCCAAATCAAAATATCTCAACAGGGTCAAATTTTGCTCACAATGCTTCACAATTTCTAAAATAGTTTCATAGTCCTCGCTCAACAAATGAGGCAAAACCACATACCCATTTTTATTGATAATTGGAATTGATTTTTTGCAGTCGTGGCTTACAATGTTGTGTATTTGTGCGCCAGGAAATTTTGCAGTAAAATCTTGAATAGTATCTGGCAACTCATGCAGCTTTGGCAATGTGGCAGACGATAAAACCATGTTTGGAATTAAATTCTCCCTCCAGTTTTTATTGATAAATGAATGCAACGCGTGGGACTCACAATCCATGGTAATAGTGGGCTCATCCCAACAAGTAACAATATTTTCTGCTGGATTAAATGCCAACATGTAATACATCGCGCATAAATAAGAACGCACATCGCAAATCATAATTTCTACTTTATCACCAATACTATTATCCACCTTTCCAATACCACCAGATTTTCTATGCCTCGTATATTCTTTTGCTGCAAAGAAGTGTAACCGAATATCATCTGCACTAGAACACCCAAATGCAAACGCAATCTTCTTACCAACCGAAATGGATGCCTTGGCAAGTGCTAATCCAACGTGTCTTGCAGCACACACAAATATTACGCGATAATTTTGAGAAAGACCAATCGGTGTTAGTGTTTTGCCGGTTCCAGTGGGAGCAATATATAGCGCTAATTTTGGAATTGATGCAGGGATTTTCAGATCCGGATTGAAAACTGTAGTCGGCTTATCTTCATCTTCATCATCGTCATGTGAAACACCATTTTGCAGATCTTCCCTGAATTTTGCAAGACGCTCGCTGAAATGCGGATTTTTCATGAGTGTAAATATCTCTTTTTGATGTTCATATAGCATCATATCTGCATGTCTTAGCAACATCTCATTTTTTTCAATATATTCAACCGAATTTTCTATCATAGTAGTCATATTAATCTCATCTTCAAAATTCTTCAAAATATTTGAAATCAGATTTTTAATGTGCTTATTAATATTTGTAATGGTATTTTTATCCATTTTGTATAGCGTAAAATAGTGAAGCAACCAATCCTTGTTTTTTTTCTCTTTGCATTTTAGCATTTTTTCAATTGTATCAATCAAGAGATTTTCATAAACCACCGGAATTCTTGACACCTCATTTTTTTCAAGACGAAACAAATCCGCCTTTTTAATTTTGGGATTACTATTTACATTTATTGACAATATTTCTCCACTAGAACCGCTGGCTGTTTTTATTTTTTTTAATTTTGCATCAAAATATTTATTGTATAAATAATCTTCCATTTCCGCATTTTTTTCCACCTTCAAGTATGAAATAAGTGAAATAGATTTATTGTATTTTATATTAACATTTGAAGTTCCATTAACGATTAGTTGCAGGACCTCTTTTTCTTCGCTACAAACGGGAACCTCAATGGATTCCCATTCTGACCTGTTAAGTTTTCGTTGAGTGAGATCCATGTCTGATTCTGATTAGTATTAATATACATATATCTTTATATTTGATAATCAATTTTATTTTCAAATAAAATTGATTATTTTCAAATAAAATAAAAATTGATTCATTGAAATAACTTAAAAAAACCTACATCCATTATAACAGAAATGACAACATTACTGCCCAAAAGGTTTGTTTCAATTGAGGGGAACATTGGTTCTGGAAAATCCACTCTGCTTGCAAACCTAAAAGCATCACTAAAAGATAATCCAAATGTTGTCTTTTTGAAAGAACCAGTGGATGAATGGGAAAAAATTAAGGACGCCAATGGCTGCACAATGTTGCAAAAATTCTACGGCAATCAAGAGAGATATTCATTTCCATTTCAAATGATGGCATATATTTCAAGACTTGCCGCTTTTAAAAATGCAGTCGCAGAAAATCCACAAGCAACAGTATTTATTACAGAACGTAGTTTGGATACCGATAAATATGTATTTGCTCAAATGTTGTATGATGATAATAAAATTGAGGATGTTAATTTCCAAATATATAGAAAATGGTTTGACACGTTTGCACAAGAATTTCCAGTTGCTGGGTTGATTTATGTGAATACTCTTCCTGAGATTTGTCATGAAAGAATTACAAAGCGCTCTAGAGATGGCGAGGGTTGCATTCCTCTGGACTATCTGCAAAATTGCAGCAATTATCATGACTATATGATGTCTGTTATGTCTGATTCGCCAACCCTGACGTTAGATGGAAACGTTGATATTTATGAAAATGCTGACATTCTAGGAGTGTGGATTTATAATGTCAAACAATTTATTTACATGCTTGAATACTCGGGTCCGTTGGAAACAGTATTGACTTTGTAGATTGTCTATTGAGTAGATTTGTTTATTAAGTTTATCCATAAAATAATATAAAATTTTTTAGTTATATTATTTATATATGTCCGCAACCGAATTAATTGTTGAGTGTCCGCATTGCAAAAGCAGTATTATTATTGAAAAATTAAATTGTCATATTTTTCGTCACGGTATTATGAAGGATGTTGGAAAACAAATAGACCCTCACGCATCAAAAGAAATTTGCGATGAACTTATTACAAAAAACCTCATCTTTGGATGCGGAAAGCCATTTAAAGTTGTTAAAAAGGAAGATGACACATATACGACAGAAATATGCGAGTATATTTAAATATTTCCGTCCAACTCAATTATCATTGGATAATGATCTGAATTATACGTGTCGCAAAACTCGGTATAACCTTGGTATATATATGCTTTTTTAATTTTATCATTTAAAAAAGGTGTAAGCAAAATGTGGTCTATTAGCGAAAATTCGTCGGGTGATGACACGCAATTGTCATTTTTATCCCACCAATCAGAAAATCTCAGATTCTGTGGAATTTTTTCTTCCGCGGTTTTTAGCTCATATTTGCCAGCATACGTTCCAAATTTTCCCTTTATTATATCCAATGCATGCGATGTGGGTTTATTATTATTTGCATCCATTACTTCGGCATCAAAATCATTAAAATCTCCTAGAACTATTATCTCATATCCTTTGGTAAAATATTCATAAATAATATTCTGAAGAATCTGTGCTTGACCTTCTCTCTGAGCGCAAGATGTAGGGTCTGTTGGAAATGCTTTTAAATGCGCCCCCACAAACAATACATTTCGTCCATACCAGTAATATTCTGTGAAATAATGTTTGCTTACTCCTGTAGTTGAAGGTGCGCCTGTATATCCGCATTTAGACCCACTAATCGGGTAGCTAACCTTTTCTTCCGAACTTTGCAAATCAGTTTTGGGATCTACACGCGTTATCATTCCTACATTCTGTCCGGTTGCAGTATCGGTGCCTTTTTTTAAGTAGGGTTTATAACCAAAATTTGACCCCAATTTAGATACTAATAAATTTAATTCGTCGCAACCCTCAACCTCGCAAAAATTAATTATATCTGGATTCAAATCCGCAATAACCTTTGAAACATAATCAACGTGTGTTGTCGCGGCTGTTGAATTTTTCCAACTGCACCCATCACCTGGACAATCTGCTGCGCTATAATAATCAACAAAAAACCATTCTATGTTATATTGCATTATCTTGAATGTGGAAGAACCACTTGAAATTCTGTTTGCTGGCGTTGTTGGAACCACTGGGCACTGTGTATCTGAACTTACCAATGTTGCAAAACCAACAAAGAGAGAAAACAATAATTTGTTAAAGAGCATATTTATAATAGTTTATTATATTTATTAATTTACTCAAAATTATATTTATATCATTAAAAATTGATATATAAATATAAATATAAATACAAGTATAAATATATTATAAAACCATCATGTTTTCGCCTGCAATGAAACTGCCGTTGATAAAAAAGAGTGACAACTCTTCAAAATATGAAATAGATGATATTTATGTTTTATATTTTGATGGGTGCAGCAAAGGTAATCCTGGTCCGGGTGGAGCAGGAGCCGTATTATATAAAAATGATGAAGAAATTTGGTCAGACTGCGTTTTTGTTGGAAATAAAGTAACAAATAATTTGGCCGAATATACAGGATTAATACTTGGGCTCAACCATACAGCAAATCAACCGCATATAAAAAAGCTATTCGTAAAAGGCGACAGCCAATTAGTGGTCAAACAGATGCGAGGTGAATACAAGGTGAATTCTAGTAATTTAATAGAATTGCACAAAAACGCAAAATTATTGGCGTCCGTATTTGAAAAAATAGAATATGATCATGTTTATCGGCAAAATAACAAACGAGCCGATGCATTGAGTAATGATGGATTACTTAAGAATATAAAATAATTGTATTGGTTTTATTCTATTTGGCTCATTCATTCTATAAAGCAATGTATAACTAAAACTAGAATCATATACAAGTATAAAAACGTTATTGCAATGCTGACCAATTTGCATATCATACATGGCGGCAATATCGCGGTTTTCATCCATTTTAGGTGTTAAAACGTATTTATAATTATTTTCTGTTAAAAATTGTATAACTTTATTATTATAATCGTGTGATAAAATAATCGTTGTGTCATCTTTGTCTATATTGTTTTGTATTTCTTCAATATATTTTTTTTCAATAATAGATTTAAATAATGCTGAATTCATATTATTTTCCTTGGACCAATGTTCAATAGCATCATCTTCTAGTCGCAAATGAATGCAATTAATTTTACACTTTTTGTCATTTTTTATAATTTGTTGAATGTATGCATTAGCCTTGCTAATAATATCGTTATTAAATACAATATTCTTTAAAAATGATCCACTGAATGCAGATAAATCATTATGTATTCGCAGAGATGGTTGAAATATTCCATTTTCAAGATCATACACAATGTTTTTTTTTAAATATCCGTTTTGTTGTTCATATGTTTCTTGAAACGTAATATTATTAATTGAATATGTTATGTATAAATTTAATTGATTGCGATTTAACGAAACAAAAAATCTGTCTTTGAAAAACTTGACAGGGTCTTCAGTTAAACTATTTAAATTAACGTTTGTGCTGATATAAAATTTATTATTTTCACAATATTTTTTAATCTCGTTGGTAACATCAATGCACGTGTTATCTATTCCATATTTGGCGTCAAGAATTGTAAATGAAAAATTGTAATAATCAACTAAAAAAACGTTATAGTTTTTTAAAAATTGATTTGTTGCATTCAAGTCAATGACATCACTTACATTGCAGAAATTTTGTGTGTTTATCCCCTTTAAATATTTTCCAATAAAAATAAACTGTATATTATTTCGCAATGCATGCCCGCACGTGTAAAGAATAGAATATATTTGATTACAAAACCCACTATTTTTTTGAGGCGATATATCAAGAAAATAACTTTTCATTAATAATATTATTATTGTTATTAATAAAATTAACTTTAAACAGGTTTTTTAATTTTCAATTAACGAAATATTTAATCGTTGTGGAGGTTTGTATTTTAAAAAGTCCAATTGTTTTATTGTTGTTGGAAATTCATCATATCCATAAATATCTTGAAGCATTAACCATTCAAATAATCCTCCCAAATAAACAAACACGTTTGTAAATCCTAGTTTTATTAATTGAGTATATTTTGCGAATATTTTTTCATCATTTGAGTTGCGGCCATAAATAATAATCCGAATCCGCTTACTAGAATACATGTGATGATTAATCAATTGCTCCTCTTTATTTGCATTTACTGTATTTAATATCAGACAATCTTGTTCTGATTCGTTGATTGTATTTATAAGTAAATAAATTTCTGGATTTTTACAAGCTATCTGCATATCTTCAAAATTTATTTTTTGTATTGATAGAGAAGATCCCATAATTTGAATATTTCTTTATATTTAAATTATAGTTTTTGTTTTTGTTTTTGTTTTACTTTTCTTTTCTTTTTCTCTTTTTTCCTTCCCTTTTCCTTTTCGGTTTTCTAATTAAAATTTACGACAATTTCAACCTTTTCCTTTTTAATGCTCTTTGTAGCAGAAATAGACAGCTCTTCTCTCTTCTTCCGGGTTTTGCTATTCACACTTTCAACAACATTCTCCTTTCGCTTGCTTGTGCTGTTGCGGCTGTTCATGTCTTTTTCTATCGTGTCATAATTATCTTCAATATATTGAATTACCTTATTTTCAAGAGTCCATTTAAAAAAGTTTAATTGACCAATTGTAGTTTCAATATGGGTGGTTCCCTTATAAGGAATACTGATTCTGTCCCATCTGCAAAACGGGTCAAAACGTTTTTTGCTATAAGCTTTTAATTTTAGTTTATAATCAACATATACTTTAAATCTTCTATCATTTCCAGAAGCTTCTTCAATTGTATATAGAGTATAATACTTTTTAGCATAATTTGTTGCAAACCAATCAACGATCCTTAAGGAAATTTTAGACTCTCCTGTAATTATTTTTAGCATACTGTTTAAATTTTCCTCATTTTTATAAAAATCCATGAGATTATTTAACAATAAATCATTCTGCGTTGTATAACCGCTAGTCGCCATTGTTTAAATACTTTAATGTCTTTTTAAATACTTATAGCGTAAAATTTTATTTAATTTTTTATAGTTTTCCAATATAATTTTTGTTATTTTCTAATATAATTTTGATATTTTCTAATATAATTCTGATATTTATGAAATTTATATTATTTATAATATTATTAATATATATAATGGATTTTTCTAAACTCTGCACACCTGCAATGGTATATCTAGTTTTAGCAGCAATCAGTCTTGTTATTGCGCTATTCCAAAAATTCCAAATTATGACACTCGTGGTTAAGGGTATCTTTATTGTTGCATGGACTTGGTTCTTGAACTTTTTATGCTCCAAGGGATACAAGGCCATCTCGTGGTTCTTAGTGTTATTACCCTTTTTACTTATGCTTGGCATTTTTGTCATGGCGATGGAAGTCGTCAAGAAGGCGTCGGCATCAATGATGCCCCCTACTCAAGGAGGCAAAAAGGAAGGTATGAATATGACATATTAAACCAATAATATTATTATTCGGCTATAGCGTTTTGTTCTTTTTCCAAAGATGTGCTAACTGGTTTTAAAAAGTTTTCTTGAACCATAACATCTTCCAAGTAATTTCTGTTCATAAAAGGATTCATTCCAATTTGTCCGATCATTTCTCTCTCGGCCATCCTATTATAGGTATCTTCTCTCTTATTCATTGGCTTATCCTGACTAACAAACACCTGTTGTTCTTCTAAACTCCAAACATCGTTTTCAGACAGCAAAGCTTGTTGAAATGCAATTTGTGAATTTTGTTTTGATTCGTCTTCATAATTTATCTGAGATGCAAATTGTGATGCTGGGCGATTAACCCTTCTAGCACTTTTTTCGTATCTCTCACCATGGGTCCATTTCCATTCAATCCAATCATTCCAACGAACTTGTTTATCATCCATTATAATATTTAATTTATATTATAATGTTTAACTTTTAACAATATTTAATTGTTTTGTAAATAAAAATGCGTCTTTTCCGGTTCTGCGTCGTTTTAAATTGCATTCTAAACAAGAAATAACAACGTTATCTGTATTATGACCCAGATCATTATTAATTCTATCTAAAGTCCATTGATTCATTTCTCTCACAATATCATACAGGATGGATGTTTTATCTTTACAATAGTAACAAGCTAGTGCGCACGAATGCAAAATCTTTATTGTGTCAGCAGTAGATATAAATAACGACTCATTGTATCTTTTTTTAAGAATGTCCTGATGTTTATAACTTGTAAGTTTGGCGTCCAATTGCCCAACAATAAGTTTATAATTTTTAGTCAATGATAATTCGGTTTTCTGATATAATTCCTGAATAATTTCAAGCTGGTTTTCAATAGAATAAAGTTCAGCTGGTAGTCCCAGCTTTCCTACGACTTTTCTTATTTTTTCAGTTGTTGGGTCTTTCTTTAATTTATTAATCAAATACCTATTACCAGTTCCTGAAATCATTATTTTTTTCTCGTCTGACATACTTGATATTATTACTATTTTTTTATGTTTATATTGATCGTTGTATAAATTTATGATAATATCTATATATTGAAAACTGAATTAAACTTAAACCGATATAGTATATTAGATGGCAACGACAATGACACCCGTTACGACGGAAATTAAACAAGAAGAATGTATTGAGCTTAAAAACATTAAATACAAAACAATGCTTTTAAGTGGTAATGTTATGAAAGAAACCAAATCTTCCAGTGATCTAAGTAATTTAGATAAATTCTTAGAGGACAATAAAAATAGTAATCAAAATGAGCCGTGGAGCAAGCTTGACAAAACAATCAAAACGAAAAAATTGCTTCAATATGCAGATGAATACGCCAAGAAAAATAGTTTAACCCCGGACGAAGAAAGTAAGCTGCACATATTTTTAAAAGATAGTCTGGACAGAAAGAAACTGCAAAGAGTGAAGGATGTTGAATATGACAAGACAACCGGCGAAATCAAAGATATTCCCGCATTATCTTTTAATAAAACAAATAATCATTTTACGCTCAAAAATATTGACAAACGGGTTTCAACGTTAAAATCCTTACCACCAAAGAAGGGTGTAAAGGGAACAGTTAAAAATACAGCAATTACCATTGAAAACTCGGATTCGGATAATGATAATTGTTAATAATATAAACAGAAAACAATATAATATAATAAGTATATTATGTTGTTAAGCGACCTAGAAGATCTAGAAGACATTTTAGATGATATTATTCCGGAAGAAGAAAAAGCTATATTATCTATAGAAGAAGAAACTGATATTGTAAATACTTCTATTCAATTAATGTCAGATTATATTGATGAAAATCCCGCTGCTATTTCAGAGCCAGAATTTCACGAATCTATGATTGAAAACGTGAAAGAATTATTATTCATGCATTTTGATAATTTTTTTGCAACAAATGGTGATATGGAAGATGAAATTGATGATATTATTGATATTTCCGCAGAATTATTTTACATGCATTTTATTCCAAAACGCTCATATTTGGACACATTTGAAAAGAAGGTTAAACCAGAAGAATTAGAGCGAATAACAAATAGATTGAAAGAGCTAGCAGATGTTCCACAATCTACTCAAAGAACCAAAGAGTGGTATGAAACGAGACATAGATTAATTACAGCGAGTAATGCATACAAGGCTTTTGAAAGCGACAGTGGTAGAAATCAGTTAATTTATGAAAAATGCCAGCCGCTAATAATTGAAGATATTCCCACAAAACCAGAACCGGTAAATACAACAACGGCCATGCATTGGGGTCAAAAATACGAGCCTGTATCTGTAATGTATTATGAAAACCGATTTTCCACCAAAGTTGCCGAATATGGATGTATTCAACACGGCACCTACAAGTTTCTAGGCGCATCACCCGATGGAATTATTAGCGATCCAACATTGCCAAGATTTGGAAGAATGCTTGAGATTAAAAATATAGTGAATCGCGACATTGATGGAATTCCACAAAAAGGATATTGGATACAAATGCAGTTGCAAATGGAGACTTGTGATTTGAATGAATGCGATTTTTTAGAAACACGTTTTATTGAATACGATTCTTATGCGAGTTTTAAGGCCGATGGAACGTTCCTTACATCGGTGAAGGGAGAAATGAAAGGTGTAATCATGTATTTTTCGTCAAAAGAGGGCAAGCCGATTTATATATATAAGCCGTTGAATATGGTTGAAGAATATTGCGAATCCACATGGGAACCGGAGCAGATGGAGAAGCAAGAAAGTTTGGGATTATCTTGGATTAAGAATATTTATTGGCGAATGGATGAGGCTAGTTGCGTGCTAGTGCTAAGAAATAGAAAATGGTTTCAAGATAATATTGGGCATCTTGCAAAAGTATGGGATATTATTTTGACGGAGCGTCAAACTGGATATGAGCACAGGGCTCCAGCCAAGCGAGCAAAAAAGGACACGCAAGACACCGAAATAGATGAAGTGTGTTTGTTGAATATTGATAAATTAACCGGAAAAATAACTCTAACAGCGAGCGGCGGAAAATCAAGTAGGTCAAATTCTATAGCAGATGCTCCATTCTTTAAGATTCGAACCGAGTCAATTGATGAAACGAAAAATGCGATCCTTTAAGTAGCCTTGAAATATCTATTAAAAATATTTTTTAAATATCTTTAATAAATAATATATATTCCCAAAAGGGCTTAGAGAAGAATGCAGAAAACCGAGGGTCAAAAGTATTCGTGAAAATGAAAAAAGGACAAAAAAAAATGTCCTTTTTTCAAAAGTGCCGACCTTTTTGTGCAAACGTGTTTTTCAAAACCACTTTAGACCATAATGCTCTAAAATGCATAAAAAAAGATGAAAAACCTGTGATGCTAATTTTTCATATTTTTTATATATTTTTCGGAAAAAGATTTAGGAGTTTTTTCTGTATCCATATTATGGATACAGTGGATACCGAAAAAACATCAAAAAACATCAATAAATATTCTTGTGAAAAATGTGACTTTAAATGCTGTAAATTAGGCGACTGGAAAAGGCATAATGCAACTGATAAACACAAAAATACGCAAATGATACCAAATGGATACGAAGAAGGCGCCGAATTACATCACGTCTGCATATGTGGTAAGCAGTATAAATATAGTCAGGGATTATGTAAGCACAAAAAGGTGTGTAATTTTCAAGATAAGAGTTCAACAACTACAACTCCAACAGACATGTCATACAATATCATACTTGAAATCGTAAAACAAAACCAGGAATTTAAAGAACTGCTCATAGAACAGAACAAGGAAAATCAAAAACTTCAACAACGACTATTAGAAATGGCGAGTAAGATAGGTAATACCAATTGCAATAATAATAATAAAACAAATAATTTTAACTTGCATTTATTTCTAAACGAGCAATGCAAGGATGCTCTTAATATTGAGGAGTTTGTGAATACTATTAAACTGCAATTATCAGATTTAGATATGATTGGCAGGCTAGGATATACAGAAGGTATCAGTAAAATCTTCATTAGGAATCTGAAAGAACTAGATATTTGCAAGAGACCCATTCATTGCAGTGATTTGAAGAGAGAAACTCTATACGTAAAAGATAAGGATGCATGGGAAAAGGAGAACGGGGAAAATATTAAAATTAAAAAAGCAATAAAAGGCATTGAAAATAAAAATATAAAGCAGCTTCCACAATGGAGAGCGGAAAATCCATCCGCGGAAGACACAGATACCAAGAAACATTTGGATTATCAACATATATTATGCGAATCCATGGGAGGATCAACATTGGAAGACGATGACAAAAAGCACAATAAAATTATTAGGAACGTTGCAAAGGAAATAGTTATAGAGAAATGACCATTGGGTGTGGGATTACATCACCGCCGCGGCCATGTGATTTTAATTTCATCTTAGTGTGTGTATCCATTAAATAGAGTTTAAATATTTTTCTTTTATTTTTTGAGCATATGTCAAACGTTTTAACAAGCGGGAAGTATTCACTGTAGCAATCAATGAATTCAATGATAGTAATTAGTTTGTTGTTTGGGATAGATAATAACTTATTGTTATCATTTTCACTCATGACAAACAAATCTATAATATTAGAATTTGTGTTTTTGATACCGTTTAATTCATTCACCCTTCTTTCAGCGCGGTCAATCATGCTCATGCTTGTTGTCGCAATAGAGTGTGAAAATAACTCGGTTTGTATTTTCTCATGCAAATCTGAAAGCATTTCGTGACCATAAAGCTGTATATGTTTATTAGGGTTATTAAGTCTGTATATTTTGAAGACATATTTGCTATTATCTTCAAGATTGTCATCTACAAAGAACATTGAAGATAGAGTTTGAGAAATTGACATTATTGCAACGGACATGTTATATTTGAGTTACTTAATCTGTCACTTAAACATTTTAATTCAATTTTTTTTTGAATGAAAAACAACTTAAATATATTTTACCATGTAATATTATAGAAATGTCTCCGCAACATGCACTTGCTAATTGGTCACATTATTTGCAACCAGACGATTATGAATATTTGATACAATTTGTAGAGAATGTGAAGAAACGATTACCAAATAATAAGATGATAGTCTTGGCTGGACCTGGAAGGACAGGCAAATCAACACTTAAAAATGAAATTAAAGCTTATCTTGGAACCGACTTGTGCGAAAATTGGTCTGTAAAAGCGCCAGAAGAAGCGCTTTATTCTGAACACATAAAGTTATTGGGGTTTTTTAATGGAATTGATGAGATTTATCGTAGCAAAAAATCTAATCAAGCAATTATTAATTTTATTCAGTATAATCAGTCTTTTATTGCCGACACACTTAATCCCGAAAAGTTGCATCATCTTTTATCAGGCTATACAAGAATAATTCATATGACACACGTGTTTTAAAATGTTGGCAATTCAGGCCCAAGAGACTGGCCGGGTATCAAATTTGAATCTGTGAGA
>Ga0181349_1000128_pt1 | contig 30338 bp, 29 predicted proteins | sample Su13VDMM110SD_FD_130106 | JGI IMG/M metagenome (GOLD analysis project Ga0181349, IMG submission 130106) | Freshwater viral communities from Lake Michigan, USA - Su13.VD.MM110.S.D | ecosystem: Environmental > Aquatic > Freshwater > Lake | place: USA: Michigan | collected 2013-07-16 | reverse complement strand
TAATATTCCTACATTATGTCTAAATATGATTGTAAAAAATGAAAGCAAAATAATTAGCAGACTTTTTGACAGTGTATTACCAATTATTGATTGTTACTGTATATGCGATACGGGTTCTACTGACAATACTGTTTCATTTATAGAAGATTTTTTTAAGAGTAAAGGAATACCTGGCAAAATCGTTCACGAACCATTTAAAAATTTTTGTCATAACAGAAACTTCGCACTTAATTCGTGTATAGGAATGTCTGATTACATTTTATTGTTAGATGCTGATATGGTTTTAGAAGTAAAAAATTTTGATAAATTAATGCTATCCACTGCCGATTGCTTTCATATTTTGCAGGGCAATGACAGTTTTTTTTACCAAAATTTGAGAATAGTTAAGAATAATGGACTATATAGTTATTGTGGTGTAACACACGAATATATTAATATTCCAGAAAAAAGCACTCTTTCGGGATTTGACAAAAAATATTTGTTTATTAGAGACATTGGCGATGGTGGTTCAAAACAAAACAAATTTGAAAGAGATATTAATTTACTATTAGATGGAATAAAAGAAGAGCCCAATAATGTAAGATATTATTTTTATTTAGCTAATAGCTATCACGACTTAGGTAGATTCGGCGAAGCAATAAATATTTATAAAAAACGTATTGAACTTGGCGGTTGGAAAGAAGAAGTTTGGTATAGTTACTATAGAATCGGTTTATGCTATAAAAATATGAATAAAATTAATGATGCCATAAATTATTGGTTAGACGGGTTTGAATATTATCCTGAACGTTTAGAAGGATTATATGAAATTATTAAGCATTATAGAATTGTGTCGCAACACAACTTGGCAAATATATTTTATCAACAAGCCATAAAAATTCTTAATGCGAAAAATGACAGAACCCAATATTTATTTTTACACGACGAAGTATATACGTCTAAAATATATTATGAATATACTATTTTTTCTTCGTATATTGGCATAAAAAATATTGATAATGAAGTTATAAAAGTTTTTAATAATTCTTTTGACGAACAAGAAGTAAATAATTTATTAAGCAATATGAAATTTTATAAGCATAAATTAACAAGTCTATCTACGATTATTTTAGACAACCAATTTACAATCAATATTAATGGCGAAGATATATTACTTAATTCTTCTTCAAGTTGTTTAATTCCCAATAAAAATAATGATAAATATTTAATGAATGTTAGGTTTGTTAATTATAATATTACTGAAAATGGTTATTATTTAAATTGTGATAAACATATTATTTCGGTTAATAAATATGTAGAGTTAGACAAAGTATTTAACACAATTAATAATAAATGGATTAACTTACAATTTGATAACAGACGGTATATAGGAATTGAAGACGTAAGAATATTTAATGACACAGAGACTGAAAAATTACTTTTTATTGGAACTGGTTTTCATAAAAATAATAACATAGGCATTGTAAATGGTATATATGATTTGGATAATTTTACGCTAGAATATACAGAAATAAAAAGTGATTTTTCAGACGTTGGTTGCGAAAAAAATTGGGTATTTGTAGATTATAAGGATTCTACACACGTTATATATAACTGGTATCCATTAAAAATATGTAAAATGAATGAGTCAAAAAATAAATTGTCATTAGTTGAAAAGAGAGAAATGCCAAAAATATTTTCTCGCGTTCGAGGTTCAACTTGTGGTTTTAAATACCGTAAAAATCTGGATAAAACTAATAACGGAAATATTTTGATTAATATTGCCGAAGAAGAAATATGGTTTGTTACCCACATAGTTTCGTATGAGTCTCCGCGTCATTATTATCATATAATAGTAGTATTCGATAAAAATATGAATTTGTTACGTTACTCAGCGCCTATTACTTTTGAAGGTGAGCCAATTGAATATTGTTTAAGTATATTAGTAGAAGACGATAGAGTTTTAATTAACTATAGCACTTGGGACCGCACAACTAGAATCGGTGTTTATGATAAAAAATATATAGATTCTATCGTAAAATATAGTTAAAAATAATTTTCCAATTCATTCAAAGCAATTTCTATAATAAAGGCTTTAATGTCATTTACACCTAAACTAATAAATATTCTATTGTTAAATAGACATAAATTTGTTGGAAATTCAACGTAAGAATGCGCAAAAAAAACAAACTCTTTGGAAACATTAATTTGTTTATTTATTATATCTATTCTAATCCATTTATGATAAATTCTTTCTTTTCTAATATGTATTAAAAACCAATAATAATTATTATAATTAATCCCATTAGTGGAACCGTGATAACATTTTAATTGAACCGATACAGATTCTTCTAATTCCCATTTTTCAAATTCTTCCTCTTCTATAGATTTAATTAAAAATGGGTCTAAAGAATAAACTACTTTATTTTTTCCATCAGTATTTAAAAACGGCATCCAATTTTTTTCTATTTTATTTGGCAAACATACTTTAAAAGAATGAATTTTATTATTTGTAATAGTCGCTTTAAATATACACGGATTACCGTTTTTGTTACATTCTGGAACGGTAACTAAAATATCTGTTTCACTAATAAATCTTATATCTTCCATTCCTTTCCAAAAAGTGGGATAAATAGGTAAATCATAATTATAATCTATTTTTTCAAGAGTAAATTTTTCAATATCTATCTTTTCATTTTTTATTATGCTACCAGTCATTATCATATAAATAGAATTAGTAGGATGGTTATAAATAGTAAATTTGTTTTCGTCAAATATACGATAATCTATATTTCTAATTAAAATAACAACATTTCCTTTTTCATTTATATGTAAAGATGGATTCATTTCAAAAAAAGAATTATCCTGATTATATATATCTTTAAAATATAAAATAGGAATAATTATTGGGTGAATACTTTGTTTATTTATAATATTTAAATTCATATTATTTATTTATTCATTTCTATTTTTAAGTAATTATATAAAATTATAAAATTATTTAAATATAAAAGTAGTATTTTATTTAGAGAAAATGGAATCAAAAAATACTATTGTTTCGTGTTTTATAACCAATGTAAATAGTATATATCCTATAGAAAAGTATTTAAATGATGGAATTTTAATGTTACAGGCAAAAATACCTAAAATTATATTTATCGAAGACGTTATTTATGAACGAGTTAAAATTTATATAAATAAATATACCGTTATTATTCCTATAAAAAAAACAGATTGGTATTTTCAAGATTATAAGGATTCGATTACAGATTTTAATTTAAATACAAATAATAAAACGAAAGATACATTGGATTTTATGTTTACTATGTGTAATAAAACTGAATGGGTAAAGAAAGCAACAGAATTAAATTATTTTCATACAGATTCTTTTATTTGGGTTGATTTTGGTATTCGTTATATATTTAAAAATGACAGCGATGAATCTTTTATTCAAAAAATAGAAACATTAAAAGAACAAGAATATGAAAAAATTAGAATTGGAACAATTTGGGATATAAATGCACGTTATTTATTAGATATTTATAGAGATATAACTTGGTATTTTGCTGGAGGAGTATTTGGTGGTCCAAAAGAGTTATTATGTGACTTTGCTGAAAAAACTAAAGGAACATGCATTCAAGTAATAAATGAAAAAAAAACTCTTATGTGGGAAGTAAATGTTTGGTATTTGGTATATTTAGAAAATCCAACTTTATTTAACTGTTATAAATGCGACCACAATGATAGTTTAATTATAAATTATTAGATTCTATTATTTATTATTTTTTTTACAAATATAAATTCCTTTAACATTATACTTTATTTTTATACTATATTAGTTCTTGATAAAGATAACACCCAATAAAAATCAGCGGTGCATCCAGAATCTCCGTATCTATAAAAGTTAATAGTTAAGGGTGACCCAGAGCAACCAGTAAAATTAATATAATCCGTTAAAACATAATTTTCAGTTTGTGATACAGTATTACTATAATTAGAAGCGTTTTTATATGTTGTATAAGGAGTAGAATTATTGAATACTTGTGAATAAAATGAAGTGCTAGCACTATCTAAAAACTCTACATACATAGCATACCCTTTATCAGACTGAACTGACATATTCCAACAATTAATTGCAAAATCAATTTTCCAAAAATAAAAACCATTTGGTTGTGTAAATATTTCTGTTGGAATTGTCATTGTGTTACTTTTAACCATTTGCCAATTGTTAGGAGTATTATAATCGTAACTATCTTTTAGTTCATTTGTAAAAGTTACGGGCATTATAAATGATTGTGTGGTTGAAGAATAATTTAAAGTAATATCAGGTGCTTTTATTGTAGTTATTATAGTAGTATTTTCTTGTACGACTATAGATGGAACAGTTGCGTCAATTATAATAGGTGTCCCGTAAGTTGGATTATTCATTGTAAGTTGTGATGAAGATAAAGTCGCAGAATAAGAAGTAGATGTATCTGTAATTGTCAAAGATGATGTATCAAGAACAGATGTATTGGTGCTACCAATATCACAGCCAATAGAATTAGCATTTGTAATATTTTGGCTATTCATATCAATGCCAGTTGTTCCAGCATTGTTTCCAACAGACAATACATTTGCTAAATTTTGACTTAATGATGGACCTGTGTATCCTGTTGGACCTGTTGGACCTATTGAACCTGTGTATCCTATTGATCCTGTATATCCTGTGTATCCTGTTGGACCTGTTGGACCTGTTGGACCTGTTGAACCTGTGTATCCTGTTGGACCTATTGAACCTGTGTATCCTGTTGGACCTGTTGGACCTGTAGTTCCTGCGGATATAGGACCCGTAGGTCCTGTTGAACCTGTTGGACCTGTTGAACCTGTTGAACCAGTAGTTCCAGCAGCAGTGGGACCCGTAGGTCCTGAATTTCCTATTGTTCCTATAGCTGATGGTCCTGTAGGACCTGCTGGACCAACAGGACCCTGAGAATTTAAATTACAACATTTTTGAGAACCTAAATATTGTATATAATTTGGATAATATCTTGACATATATAATTTTAATATATTATTTTTGTATTTATTTTACAAAAATAATAAATGTAATAATATAAAGACTTTTATTTGGTTTATAAATATATAAATATATAAATATATAAAATAAATAATATGATTGACTCATTAAAATTAAATATAAATATGTGTCAAATATGTATGGAAGAAAAATATGAAGTTAAACAACTTAAACACGTTAATCCAGTTGGAGATATTTCGTCGCATAAAATGTGTAGTGATTGTTATAAATGCTTAAAAACTCAAATATGTCCTTTTTGTAATGGTAAAATTGTAAAAGAAATTAAAAAAAAGAATTTTAATATTTGGACGGATATTAATTGGGGATTAGCCGAAATGTGTCTTCCGCAGCCTAGCTTTGCTACCTAGAAAATAATAAATACTTATAATACTGGTAACGAAGCTAAACACAATTTTATTTCGCCAAGACTTGCAACATTATATTTTACTACTAGGGGCAAATCATTCTCTAAATGAACTTCTATTTGCTGACATAAATTAGTACATTTTATGAAGTAACCTAAATTTTTTAAAGAAAATTCACCCTGAATTACTTTAGACGCATCTTGTTTTAAAATATAACCCATACTTCCATCTGATTCAGCACGATGAATTTCAGCAGAAGCAAATTGTCCCGAACATTTAAAAATTAATTCATTGCCTACTGATTTTATTTCTAGTTTATCAGATATACAAGATAAATCACGAATAATTTTTTGAAAATCCGCAGAAGGTAAATTAATAATGGATGAAAATTTGACATCTGGATATTGTAATTCTTCTTGCTCGGGCTCAATTAACCTAAGTTTTTGAGTTTTACATTGTTTTATCTCTCCATTTTCAAATTTTAGAGCTAAATGAGAAACAATTCCATCAACATAATCAGCATTTTCAATATATATTGTTAAAGTATCATCATTATCTATTGAATTAATTAATTTAAATAAATGGAACATATTTACACCTATAATAATTTTTTCTTTTTTACATTCATAAAACTCAAAATTTTGTGCTGGCAAATGTAAGTATGCTAAAATAGTATGTGATTTATCCATATTTATAATACGAATGCCATCCGCATGAAATGTTATATTAGTTTCTAGAAGAATATCTTTTAAGGCAGTCATTAATGTCCTAAAAGGCGCTATTTGTATAGTTTTTATAGTTAAAACATTTCCATCGGTTTTAGTTTCTTGATTTTTATACGAAAATGAAGACATTATAGTTTCCTTTATTTTTAAATCTTTAAATACTTATGTTTTTAAATTATTTTAACGCGTTTCATTTTTAAATTTTGATTTTAGGAACTTTTCTTGTTTTTTCTTTATTTTTTTTTGTTAAAGCTTTTTTCGCCAATCTTAATGCTCTTGAACTAGAGGTGCACCCTTTTTCTAAAATGGCATAGTCCACTACTGCCGCTTTCCCAGAAGTTATTGCGCTTGCTAAACGAGCTATACCCCAAGATTGAGCCGTTTGATTTGGCCTAGAACCAGAAGAATAATATGCGCCTTCACCTTTCTTAATTATTTTTGCTAAAGAACTTTTTTTACATCTAGTAGAATTTGATAATTCGTTAGTTGCTCCTATTTTATTGACTTTATACATTTTTTTCGCTTCATCAACGTAATGAGATTTTTTTGATTTAAATGAAGAAACATTTTTTCTTGTATAATACTTTCCTTTTTTATAAAGACGTCTAGATTTCATTAGCATTTTTAATTGTTTTTGTTTGTCTCCCTTCGTTAAACCCTTCGGTAAATATCTTTTTGGCAACAATAGTTGTTTCATATATTATAAATAAAGTTTTAAAATTTATACGATTTAAAAACATTTTTCTATACATATAGAATGTTAACAGAAACGATTGTTAAAAAAGATGAAGAAAGTAAAAAAAATTGCGAGAATACCATAACATATATTTTTAAAAAATATGAAAATGACGAATATATGTTGCGACGTATCGAAAAACATATAACAAAATACTTGCCTAATATACTTGATATTGAGTTTGAAAATTATGAAAAACGAGTAAATAGAAATACTTTTCTTTTAAACGAACAGCAAATTTTTATACAAATTTTTCTCAGTAAAAATAAATATTTTTTTTTATCTACGAATGAACTGTTTTATGAGTATGATGGCATAAATTATTTTATTATCAAAGAAGACCACATTATTCATAAACTTCTCTCTAGTATAACAAAAGGAAAAGTACTTATCCAATGGAAATATAAAACGAAAGCAATCGCTATTAAGCAAATAAAAGAGAGAAGTTTATTTGATTCTATTCCAGAATCTATAACAATTCAAAATGTGTTGTCTGTATTATATCCTTCTCTATTTTCGTGTAAAAACTCAGTAAAATATTTTTTAACAGTTATAGGTGATAATATATTAAAAAAAAATACAAATTTAATATTTTTAATAAGCCAACAAATGAAAAAATTACTTAATGAGCTGGATTATATCTCTCAAAATGCGATAGGCGTTAATGGAATTGCGTTTAATTTTATGACAAAATACCACGAAAATCATTCTTATGATAATTGCCGTCTTATTAAAATAAATGATAGTCTCACTAATGATTTATGGAGAGAAATTTTGAGAAAAGTCGGTCTTGATCTACTGTGTGTAGCAGTACATTACTCAAACAGATATGGAGATTCAGACAAATTTATTGAAAGCAAATCAGATTATGAGTTTAAAATATATGCCTATTATTTAAAAGTTAGACAACAACAAGACATAGTAAACGATTTTTGTGGCAAATATATAGTTAACTCCACAAATAATTGTAAAATGGAATGGAAAAATTTACATTTTGTCTGGAAACAATTCCTTTCTGACAATAATTTACCTAATATAATTTATTCTAATACATTAAAAAATTTAATTAAAGAGAGATTTATTTATGATGTTGATACAGATGCTTTTAATAATATTACTAGTAAATATCTGCCATTTTATCGCGATTTTATTAAATTCTGGGAAAATAATATAATTATTAACGAGTCAAATTTATTTTATAATGAACTTGAAATAGATGAGCTAATTTCACTCTTTAAAATATGGGTAAGCCAAACATCCGAACAACTTATGACAAATGGAAATATAACAGAGATCAATATATTAAAAATATTAAAACATTTTTACCCTTGTATTAAAATAATTGAAGACAAATATATTTTAAACATTAGCAGCACACTATGGGACAAACCGAATGATATATATAAATCATTTGATTTTATTAAAGAACAATTTATTAAAGACAAAAATAGTAATACATCTTTATCTTTGCTTTCGTTTGATGACGCATACAATTATTATTATAAATATTGTAATGTGAATTCACATAAAATTATTGTAAGTAAACATTATTTTGAAAAATATTTATATCACAAAATAAATGAATATGTCGTTTATGAGAATTTTATTAAAATCGATTGGATCAAAAATGAATAAATAATATATAATAATTTTTACATATAATTTAATTTAATTTAATTAAGTTTAATTGGCATTACCTGCAACAACTTGTAAATTTACCCACTTGTAGCTTTAATACCTTGTATAGGTGATGGATTTAAAGAGGACATAGCACCTCCCTTGCGTCCTTTTCTCATTGTTTTTCCCTTTTTAACAAATCCAAAATGACCCTTTTTTGTTAAATAACCTGCCTTAACAAGACGTTTCTCTCGTTTAGCACTATTGTGTTTAGATTTTGAAACAATACGTCCAGATTTATTCTTCATTAAGTCACTATGGGTTAATCCTCCTGATGTTTTAAATGCCGTTCCGTGCCATACTTGAGCGCGTGTTCCTATTAATGCTTCGTAAGTTTTACCAGATACTGAATATTTGCCTGTTGATGTTCTAGAGAATTTTGTCATTATAGAATTAAGTGAGAAAATATTATTTTTTTTTTTGAAAATTAATTTGAAACGCGAATACAAATTTTTATACATCATTAAAGATTATAAATAAACATTTAAAATTTATTAGTCGGCGGCGTTCCACCTCCGCCAGGCATACCTTCGTATCTACCTAAATAATTTAAATTTAAAGGTTGTCCTAAATAAAAATTACCAAATTGATTTTTACCATTTTTAGAATATTTCACCATTTGCGATATTCTATAATTATATGACGTTCTTGCTGAATTTGTGTCTGTAGAATTTATATTTTTATTAAAAATCTCAGGAATACAAGAGCATTCAGGTGGTAAATAATTTTGATTCAATGAATTTGCGTTCAATTCATTATATAAAGCATTATAATTTATTATTCTTTTTGCACTTGATTTATTTCCTGGAGTAAAAGAGGTTTTGCTATACATATAATAATATTTTTTTTTATTTTTATATTTTTTTATATTTTTATATTTTTTTATATTTTTTTATATTTTTTTATATTTTTTTATATTTTTTTATATTTACAACAAAAAAAATAAAATTGAAACAATTTAAACGTTTGAGTAGAATGTATAGTAATACTAAATCAAATATGAACGCAAACGACTTAATCCTTACAAATAAATATCAACAAAAAACAGATAAACAGCATATATTAGACAATCCAGATACCTATATAGGTTCTGTCGAAGAGGTTGATTCTAATTTATGGATTATAAATGACGAAAATAACAAAATTATAGAAAAAAATATTAAATATATTCCTGGACTATTTAAATTATTTGATGAAGGTATAGTTAATTGTCGCGATCACGTTGTCCGTATGTTACAAGCTATAACGACAGGTCAAGAAAATTCACAACCAGTGACAAAAATCGAAGTAACAATTGAAGATGATGGGACTATTATTATGCTAAATGATGGTAATGGTATTGACGTAGCAGAACATCCAGAACATAAAATCTGGATTCCTGAAATGATATTCGGACATCTACGAACTTCAACCAATTATGATAAAACCGAAAAAAAAATCGTAGGAGGTAAAAATGGGTTTGGTTTTAAGCTAGTTCTCATTTGGTCTTCTTATGGTTCGGTTGAAACTGTCGATCATATTAGAGGCCTAAAGTATACACAAGAGTTTAACAGCAACCTTGATGAAATCAGTAAGCCTAAAATTACCAAATGTAAAACTAGCCCATATACAAAAATTACATTTAAACCTGACTATACACGTCTCGGTATTAATGGGCTTTCACCTGATGTCATTGCTCTCCTGAAAAAGAGAATTTATGATGTAGCTGCAGTTACAGATAAAAATATCAAGGTTAAGTATAACGGTCAATTAATTCCAGTAAAAAATTTTCAGCAATATATTGATATGTATATCGGCGATAAAACGGCATCTCCACGAGTATATGAAGAAGCGAACGAGCGTTGGGAATATGCCGTCGCATTAACACCGACAAATGAGTTCGTTCAAATTTCTTTTGTGAACGGTATTTATACAGCTAAAGGAGGCAAACACGTAGAATATATTTTAAATCAAATCACCAGAAAATTAGTTGAGTATATTGAGAAAAAGAAAAAAGTAAAAGTTAATCCAAATAGTATTAAAGAACAGCTCATTTTATTTTTAAGATGCGATATTGAAAATCCTGCTTTTGATAGTCAAACCAAAGACTATATGAATACACCTTCTTCTAAATTCGGCTCTAAATGTGATGTCAGCGATAAGTTTATCGAAAAAATCGCGAAAATGGGCGTTATGGATGCCGCATGTGCTTTAACAGAAGTAAAAGAAAATAAAGCTGCCAAAAAAACAGACGGTGTTAAAAGCAAATCAGTTAGAGGCATTCCCAAATTAACAGACGCAAATTGGGCTGGAACAGAAAAATCGAAGGATTGTGTTATCATATTTTGCGAAGGTGATTCGGCAAAGGCAGGTATTATTTCTGGTTTATCTTCTGAAGACCGTAATACTATTGGTGTATATCCTATGAAAGGTAAAATTCTAAATGTTCGCGGTGAGACTGTAAAAAAAATATCGGAAAACAAAGAAATAACAGAAATAAAAAAGATTATGGGATTAGAAACAGGAAAAATTTACGAAACTATTGAAGATGTATATAAAAACCTACGTTACGGTAAAGTTATCTTTATGACAGATCAGGATTTAGATGGTAGTCACATAAAGGGGTTAGGTATCAATTTATTTCAAACGGAATGGTCTTCACTAACCGATATTCCTGGATTTATTGGGTTTATGAATACTCCTATTCTAAAAGCAAAAAAAGGCAATACTGAATTGAATTTTTATAATGACGGCGAGTATAATAAATGGAAAGAGGAAAATGATATTAAAGGCTGGAAAATAAAGTATTATAAAGGGTTAGGAACTAGTACAGGTAAAGAGTTTCGCGAATATTTTGAAAAAAAGAAAATTGTCGGATTTGAACGCACTGAGAAAAGCAGTGATGCAATCGATATGGTTTTCAATAAAAAACGTGCTGACGACAGAAAAGAATGGTTGAAGTACTATGATAGAAATGCTTATCTTGATACGTCAAAGCAGAGCGTGTTATATGAGGAATTTATTGACAGGGAATTAATACATTTCTCTAAATATGACTGCGATAGAAGTATTCCCAACATGATGGATGGACTTAAAATATCTTTACGAAAAATTTTGTTTTCAGGTTTTAAAAAGAATTTGACTACTGAAATTAAAGTCGCACAATTTTCAGGATATGTTTCAGAACATTCTGGTTATCATCACGGTGAAGCTAGTTTAAATGCCGCAATTGTGGGAATGGCGCAGAATTTTGTCGGCTCTAACAATGTAAATTTGTTTATGCCTAACGGACAATTTGGCACTAGACTACAGGGTGGTAAAGACAGCGCATCCGAGAGATACATATTTACGCAACTAAATAAAATAACCAGAAGCATTTTCCCAGAAGTTGACGATAATATTCTATCCTATTTAAATGATGATGGTCTATCAGTTGAACCTGTATTCTATGCTCCTATTATTCCTATGGTACTCGTAAATGGCTCTAAAGGTATAGGTACAGGATTTAGCACAGACATTATGTGCTACAATCCTTTACAAATTATTGAATATTTGAAAAATAAATTATTATTTATTGAAGAAGATGAAGAAGAGTCACTAGAGTTTATACCATATTATGAAGGTTTTAAAGGACAAATATCTAAAATAGCGGAAGGTAAATTCTTAATTAAGGGTATATATGAAAAATTATCTGCCGACAAAATTAAGGTTACTGAATTGCCTGTTGGATATTGGACGGAAGATTTTAAAGAGCTTCTTGAAACGTTAATTGAACCGAGTGTTGATAAAGAAGGCAAAAAAACACAAGCAATTATCAAGGACTACGACGATTTAAGTAAAGATACAAATGTAGATTTTACTATTACATTTTCAAAGGGCAAACTAGAAGAGCTTGAAAGCTGTAAAGGAGAGTATAACTGTAATGGGTTAGAAAAGATATTAAAACTATATACTACAAATACTACTACAAATATGCATTTGTTTGATGCGAATGAAAAACTTCAAAAATTCAATAAAGTTACGGAAATTATAGATGCTTATTATGATACAAGAATTAAATTATATGGTAGTAGAAAGGTTTTTATGATAAACAATATAGAAAAAGAACTTATTTTATTATCTAATAAAGCAAAATATATTAAAGAAATTTTAGAGGGAACCATTGATTTGCGTAAGAAAAAGAGTGAAGAAATAAATACGATGCTTACAAACAAAGGATACAATATTATAAATGATGATGAAGAATATAAATATCTTGTTAAAATGCCGATGGATTCAGTTACTGAAGAAAATATTGATAAATTATTAAAAGAAAAGGCAAATAAAGAAACAGAGTTAGAAACTATTAAGACTACTACTATTAATAAAATGTGGCTTAAAGAGCTTAATAAACTTAGCGAATTATATATCGAATACAAAGAAGAGAGAAATAAATCGTTAGAACCAGAAGACAAGACTAAAAATAAAAAAAAAGTGGTGTCTAAAAAAGCTGATAAATAAAATAAAACGGTTACAGTTTGGTAAAAAACAGTATATATTACAACTTTTCTCATTAAAAACGCCCATTTTTATAAATTGAATTACACCGACCGGAAAGAAAAATGAGACAAACTTTCTATAAAAAATAAAAAATGTATGATAATTCTTTCCAAGTGATGTAAAAGCACCCTATCCATTTTCTGTGGTAGAAAATCTTGGGCTTGTATCACATTTCACGGCATTAAGCGGTTGGATACTATTAATTTTGTATTCTCTTCTATACTTTTCATATTTGGTAATAATGGATAATGCTGTAATACACAAATCAAAAATAATAAGAGAAACAATAGAAAATGATAATAATCATTTGATTTATTCAGTCCCTTACCATCCTGAAACCAATTCAATTGAAGAATTTTTCAGTCAATTAAAACATTATATAAAAAAAGAAAGTCCTAATACTTATGATGATATTTATAATGTAATTTCAAATATTTTAGAAAAGAAAATTACAAAGGAACATTTAGGAAACTACCTGAAACATAGTTATAAAATATATAAATCATAACTGCGTTTTGTCTCATTTTTCTTTCCGGTCGGTGTAATATTGTATAAAAAATATAATATTATATTATATTATATTATATTGATGATTACCGAAATTAATGTTAAAAAAGACGCAAATCCTTTAACTAAAAATCAAAAAAATCAAAAAAAACAAATAAATTTAATGATGGATGACTTTATGGATGACTGGAGGAAACTAAAGGAAATGGAACAATGTAAATGTTTTAAAAAAAACAAATCTTATATAAGTAAAAGAAAATCATTAAAACGACGTGCTGAAAAAATTGATAATGCAATTAAAAAATATAATAACAAAACAAAAAAAAATCGTGGGCGTTTTAAATGAGAAAAGGTGTAAATAAAAAATTAAATATATTTTTTATTTATTTTTAATCCTTTAAGTTATTTTGTAGAACTTTTGTAACTTTTGCCTCATCATAATTCTCTCCACAATCAATAAAATTAAATATATTTTTTAAATTATTCTTGTCAAACATTCTTTCAAAACTGGTTAAAAAACACCACTCTTTATTCTTATTATAAAACTCAACTAGTTCATTATTTACCTTTGTTAAAAATTGTTTTGAGCTTTTATTATTTTTATGCCATCCACTCATACTTTGGGCTACTAAGTTCTCTCTAATTTGAATAATAACTTTTGTTTTTGGAAACAAATATTTAAAGAATCTTATGAGATTTATTTTTCCACCATCATAACGTATTTCTTTAAATCCCCAAATATTCGTTGTCGCATCTTTTTTAAACATTGAGACTATTGTTTTGCGTATATGTTCTTCCATTTCAGTAATATTATATGAATTATACCAAGCGGGTTTAATACCTTTATTTATTATGTCTTCATATTTGGCTGGATTATAATGTCCTAGAATATTATTTTTTGACGACATATGAAGTTTCATATAAAACTCTAGCAAGCTATTTACAGCACCATTATTTTCACCACAAATATTACTATTAGGAATAGTATTTATTATTCGCTGTAAACTTGTCGACCCTGAACGCCCTGTAGCACATATTAAAACAATTTTATCGTCCATAAATTATATTATTTATTATAAATATTATAATTTATGCGTTATTAACGTGTCTAGAACCACGATTTAAATTCTATTACTCTATCTGAATTACTTGCCATTACTGGATGAGCTATAGGGACTGCTAATGTGCTGACGTCATCAATATATTTAATATATCCTTGAGCTTCACTGTAGACTTGTTGAATACAATAATCTAAAACAATTTTATTTAACTCTGCTATTTGTTGAGGAACATTTGCTGGTTGGTTTGCCGAATGTTGAAGATAGATGCTTCGCATAATTATTTTTATTGTATCACAATCTTGAGGACCTATTACATAACGACCATTTGATTTTTTATATATGCCTGCTCTTATTCCGTTTTGAATTATTTGAATATTTTGTAGAGAGAAGAAAGAAGTTGATAAATTTGTATCCGTCCATATTCCATCAGTTGCATTTCTAAATGTAGCACATTGATTCGCTGGTATTTTATCATATATTTGAAATAATGTAGATGTATCTGGCGTTTTTATATCTACACGTCCATTATTTAATTTACTCATTTATATTAGTGAAATATAAAAATATTTATTTTATATATTTATTTTATATATGGCAAGTTTTCAAAAAAGCGTTTTAGTTATAGCTGTTATTATTTTGGTTATAACATTAATATTTGTTGGTGTAGCTTTAAGCTATTCAAAAGATACTACTTGGCCTCCTATGACACCAGATTGCCCTGACTATTGGCTAATGGACGGTTCTGGCAATAATACTAGCTGTATTAATGTAAAAAATTTAGGAACTTGTTCCAACCAAAAAGTTATGAATTTTAATAGTTCCACTTATACAGGAACCAATGGGTTATGTGCTAAATATACTTGGGCTAATAATTGCGGTTTATCTTGGGATGGAATTACTTATGGTGTAGATAATCCTTGTCAAACTAGTGCTTAGATGTTTGAGACGTAAATACAATAAAATTTTTTTTCACAATATAACCATTTGCTATAAATTTTTCTATTAAAAATTATAGCAAAATGGTTACGGTAAATGATTATGTAAAAATCTACATAAAAAGAATATACTTAAATATATAAAATGGATAATTTAAATATTAATAAAATATTAGATAGAGAAGAAAAAGCAAATAGTATTAAAGAAATACTTATTTCATTTGATAAAAACAAAAATAATTTTTTATTTAAAAAAGGCATTTATGTTTATGGTGATCCTGGAACCGGAAAAACTAATTTTGTAGTAGATATTCTAAAAAGCTTGGATTACGATATAATTAAATACGACGCAGGAGATATTAGAAATACGTCAGTAATAGAAGATATTACAAAACATAATATGTCAGACAAAAATATTATGAGTCTTTTCAACAAAAAAATAAAAAAAATAGCCATAATTATGGACGAAATAGACGGAATGAATAATGGTGATAAGGGTGGTATAAATACACTTATTAAACTCATACGTCCAAAAAAAACGAAAAAACAAAAGCTAGAAGAAATAACTATTAACCCAATTATTTGTATAGGAAATTATCGTATTGATAAAAAAATTAAAGAATTAATGAAAGTCTGTAATACTGTTGAACTAAATACACCTACTTCTCAACAAATGTCAGAAATTATCCAAACAATAATGCCTAATTTAAATAATATAGAAAGCATAATTAGCTACGTTCAAGGAGACTTAAGAAAAATTAATAGTATTTTCACGCTTTATAAAAAAAAACCCGAACTATTACAAAATGACGTAATTGTAAATTTATTTAAAACAAAAACATATAATGATGACACTAAAAATATTACAAACAAACTTATCAGTAATTATTACAATATTCGCGAACATAATAACATTATGAATGAAACTGATAGAACCAGTGTTGGGTTATTATGGCACGAAAATATTATTGACGCAATTGATAAATTAGACAAAAAAGCATCAATACCGTTTTATATTTCACAATTAGAAAATATTTGTTTTGCTGATTATATTGATAGAATTACATTTCAAAAACAAATATGGCAATTTAACGAAATGAGTTCTATCATAAAAACTTTGAAAAATAACAATATGTATCACACAAAATTTAATAAAATTAAAAAATACAATTGCTCGGAAATTCGGTTTACAAAAGTGTTAACAAAGTACTCAACAGAATATAACAATTACTTATTTATACAAAAATTTTGCCAAAAACTAGGAATGGATAAAAAAGATTTATTTGGGTTTTTTATAGATTTAAAAAAAAAATACGATGATAATTATATTATTGCTTTATTTGAAAATTATGATATATGTAAATTAGATATTAATAGAATTTACAGATATCTTGAGAAGTATACAAAAGAAAACGCTACTGGAACTTTAGACAAAGAAATAGAATTTGATGATGAAGAAGACGATGAAAATTGCGAAGAACTTTAATGTCTAAATATAGTACATATATTAAAAAGTGTAAAATATATCATCTTTTATCAATCCGCCTGCCTTAATATTTGGAGGCTTTATTGAATTATCATTGTGATTTAATAGATTTAGTTTTTCAAAAATAGTTTTTTTTTCGTCTAATAATTTATCTAGCAAAATTTTTTTCTTATAATTTATTTTTATTTTATTTATTTCATTTATTCTTGTTATGTTATTGTTATCTATTATGGATTTATCTGTATCATTAAAATTCATAAATCTTTCATCAAAACCACTAGAAAATATAGCTTTATTCGTTTTATATTTTTGTAATTTTGTATAGTCAAAAATATTGAATAACAATAATATATTTTTTAGAAACATAATACTTTATAAAATAAGGTATTATATTTTATATTCTATTTTTATATATTTCATCAGATGTATATATATTTTATTGTCTAGTAGCTAAACGTACATCTCTTCGCTTATCCCATTCTGTAATAAACTCATCTTTAAAACGATTTTCATTTAGACCAAAATGTGTAATATAATGTTTAGGAGATAAATAAAATAGTGTACTTGAACCATTTCTACTCTTACATTCACCTGTAGCTAATATAACTTTAAAATATAAATCTTCGTCTGCTGTCCCAACAATATGTTGATAGTATTCTCCTGATTCAGCATCACGAATTTGAGAACCACAACATCCTGTAGTATATAAATCTATACCTGTTTTTCTTGATTTGCCATTTTTATAAATAGACCTCCATATTTTATTATATCCTCTATCAATACTTTTAATATCTAAACCCATTTTATTAACCTCATTTGTATTATAAAAGCCCTCTTCGCTATCGACAGGTATAAATTGGTCTACGTAATTCATTATATAATTTGGTTTATTAACTTGTTTTTAAGTGTATTTTATAATATTTATATTATACTATTATTTTTATTCTTTATTTATTACGTTGTTTTCGCTATTTTTTTTCCTCTATTTTTCTAGTAATTATTTTTTGCATTGTTTTTTCCATAAAATCTAGTTTTTCTTTTAATTTGGTATTTTCTTGTTCGAGCTTGTGAATTACTAGTGTCATTTCATTTACTTTGCTCTGTAGGGCTTGTTGTGGATTTTGTAAATTTTGTAACTTTTGCATAGTTTCTCTATACTGGGCTTCTTTTTGCTTTTGTTCCTGCGCCATTTTCTCTCTAGAAATTCTAATTTCTGCTAGTTGTTTAGATACATCAGGTTTATTTTCTATTTTTCCAGGTTCATATGATTCTAATAATAAGTCTATATCTTTCATAAAAAAATTTAAGATGGTGGGTTCTTTTACAATATCATCAGGTTTAACAGTTGATTCAGTAATAAAAGGATTTGGCAGTTCTTTCAACAACTCCTTTTTATCAAATGAATTATGCGAATGAGAAAATACTAGAATCGTCTTTTTTGAATCTAATTGAACGAACGGTATTGTATAATCTTTCAAAAAATGTTTTTCTTCAGCAACACACGAATTTTCGTTAAAGCTTGTTTTTTTGAGTAGTTCTTTTCTAAAAGCAAACGTAGCAGCTGTTGCGTGTGTCGGCGAATAAGGTCCAAATTTATACATTTTATTAATATGCTTAAAAAAAATCAACATTTCACTAGAACCAGCACATAATGCCTTTGGGTTATTATTTAGCGTTTCAACAGCGTGACTAATTCTATCTGGTGGATAATAATCATCATCATCCATATATATAATTATATCACCTGTTGCAAAATTATTTCCTATGTTTCTTTTTTTTCCCAATGTTAATTTTTCCTCATATTTTAAATATTTTACTTGAGGAATATGAACGACAAGATCTTCAATTTTATCTGTTCCGTCATCAATTATAATCCATTCTATTTTATCTTTAGGGTAAGTTTGAATTTCAAAACATTTTATCATACTAGATACAAATGGTCTCCTGTTAAAAGTCGGGGTACAAATTGTTACCAAAGGGTATTTTTTAATCTTGTCTTTTTTATTTTTTCCCATTTTTAAATTATATTATAATTTTTTTTTATATTATAATTTTTTTTATATTATATTTTTTTTACATTTATGGTTATTTATTCGGTATTTCTGGAACTTTTAACTTATCTGTCATTTTTTTGTGTATTTCAGGCATTTTAGGTAGTTTATGACCTGATAGCGCAGCCAATTTTTTTAGCGATGAAACATTTTTAACTGCTCTATTTACAACATTTTTTAATGAAGATGACAAAGTAAACTCGCCACCTTTACATATTTTTGTAGCTTGTTTATAGCTAGATATTTCCGAAACATTTTTAAGGACTTCTGATTCAAAATATTTTTTCGCAATAAAAGCAACGCAAACAACAAATGCCGCTATGCAAATGCCGCCAATAAAATTTCCAAAATTTGCGAAAACACTTTTAATTACATAATAACTTATAATAGCAATAATAAAAGATTTATAATACTTAAAAACATCCGCTGTTACTTTTCCTACACCCATATTTACACCATTCATTATACTTTTATACGACAAACAAGAAAACACACACCATAATACGGCTATAAAAGAAAACAAAGGAAACCCCACAGAAAACATTACAAAAAACAATATAAAGAATATAAACATCCATAAATATCCCCAACTCATACCGACTAAATCTATATCCGCTATATTTTCCCAAACTGGTTTCACATCTTTTCCTTCTTTAGTATTTTCTTTAAAAAACCATTCCATTTTATTAAACCATAAATACATTAAATAAAAATTGTCATAAAACAATAATAACGTTATAAGTATTGTAAATATAATTGGTCCAAAAAGTAATATTAATAATTCGTGAAATGTTTCGTTTAAAAAATTTCCTAGATAATTAATTATATTGTAATTACTCGCAATAGCAGTTTCAAATATAGAAATAAAATAATTCGTGAATTTACCAGTCTTTGGGTTCTCTTTCAACTTTTCAAAAAAATCAACAACCTTATTTATTGAATTTTCATTATTATACGGAAAATTTATTTTCATTGACTTATGTTTCATTGTTTCTTTGTCTTTTGTTAATGTCGTAAAAATGTTAATTTCAATATCTTGTATGTCTGGTTTTACATCTGTATATGGATAACAGTTTATATCGGTTGGTAATATATTTGATTGTGCCAATTTACATATATATAAAACGGAAGAACCGAATACAAAATAAACTAAAACGTAAATAATGGTATATAACAATGTTGGATATAAAAAATTTTTGATTTTTGTACCCATATCAATATTACCGTTATTATTTTGTTGTTCTTTTTTTTCATCTATAACTGAAGTATCATTATTAGTTGACATCACTTATATTAAAACGATATAAAAATATAATATAATTTAACATTTTTATTTTCTATTTTCTATTTTCTATTTTTTATTTTTACTATGCCTTGAATCTAAATAAAATATTATTATATTATATGTTATTTCCAATAAAAAAATATGCCAAATTATTATTGTTATTATGTATTTTTATACTTATAATATTCGTTTTTAAAATGATTCATTATTTATCAACCAATAAATATATAGTTGAATGTTTCAACACAAGTACAAGTCATACTGTAGACTTACCATTAACGAACAAATATAGTTGTAAAAACTTTTGCGGTCCAACGGCAAGATGTTCTATAACGGGACAACAATGTTTTGCAGATATAGACTGTCCTGGTTGCCAGCCTTCTGTGCCCGGTGTACCAAGGCACAATACAGATATTCCAGGTGATGACGGCGCAGGTAAGCTAACATTAGGTGTAACGCCCCAATATTCATCATTAACTTCTGGCTTCGGTACAAAAGAACAAATAATAAATAAAAATATGTCAGCGAAACCTTTACAACCAAAATTTGGTGTAAATACTTGGTTATCTAGTTATAACGTAGGTCAAGAATTGTTTAATAAAAGATATAAACCAAAAAACTTAATGTATATGCCTAATTATGATGAACGTTATAATATGTTAGGTGACAATACAACAGACGAACCTTATGCGTCGAATTCATATTTACCTTAGCTAACATATCTCTTTAGTTGTCATACTTTTGTCGATAATTACTTCTTTCGCTATATTTTTTATTATTTTATTCTCGTTATCTATATCTTCATTACCAAAACCTCCCATAGCTTCTACAATAAGTTTATTGTATTGGTCTGAAAAGGGTGAATCACTCTTACCACACCCTGGATGTTTTTCTTTAAATTGTGGTAGTAATCTAGAATTTTTATGTGCTATTCTTTTGATCGCTTTTCTTAGTTTGTTTTTTTCTTCATTTTCTTTTTCCCATTTATTCTCATCTTTAATATACATTACTTCTCTTTTTGAGTCACTGCAATGGACGGGTCGTTTATGTATATCGAGAGCCTTAAGGTTTTTTACAATTATATTTGAAATGCCTTCAACAAAACCCAATTTTCCAACACTTTCCAAGTCAGATAATTGCAACTTCAGTGAATCCACAAAATCAGTTATATTCATTGCATCTTTACATCGTTCATTTAAAAATACATTTAAATTAAATGTTTTAGTATGTAAAATATTATTACTGTTTGTTATAGTTGTATTATTTGTACCATTTTTACAAAGTTCAATTACTTGTTTTTGTAATTCTTGGTTCTGCTTTTGAGTTTCATTATTTTGGCTAATAAGTTCTTTATTTTGTTTTACAACTTCTAAAACCAGATTGGTTAGAATTGTTACGTCGTTTTTATTTCCATTAATTTCTGTATTTTGGAAAACACAAGTTTTTTTATGTTTTGATAATCCCTGACTGTATTTGTATTGTTTTCCGCATTCACAACTATATTTTTCGGGTTGCTCTTTTGCTCTTTTTTTTGTATCCATTTTGGATACATTATGTATCCATCTGTGTTTATCGGTTGAATGGTGTCTAACTAAATTATATTTTTTAGAGCATTTAAAGTCACATAAATAACATTCAAAAATAAATTGCTCTTTTTGCTCTTTTAATGTATCCATAATGTATCCATAGATAAAAATGTCTAAATTATTTTTTTGAAAAATAAAAATTTTGTCGTAACAAATTTTTTAAAACATATTTTTCCACCTTACGATAAATTTTAATTATGGTCTCACGACCAGTTTTTTCCGAAACTTTTTTTGGAAAATCAATTTTGGACATTTTTTTTGTCCATTTTTGAAAATTCCAAAAAAGTTTTGGAAAAAAAAACCAAAATTTTAAAAAGATATGTGTAGAATCCTCACCACACAAAAACCTTTTGCGACATAGGATGGCGCACAATATTGTATAAATTAATAATAAAAATATAATCATATATCGTGTTAAATTAATTAGAAGATGTATAATTATGCCAACGCAATTTAGTTAGTCTATGTCGCATATAAAAGACCGGCATTTCCGCCAACAAATATTACCATATTTACTCTCTCTTCCATAACATATAAATTAAAATTATAATCATAAATGCGCCATGTTGGTTTATTTATCCCAACTATATCACCTGTATTAGGATCACAAATTGTCAGCACTTGTGCGTAAGGATCCATCGGTGGCGAAATCGTAGTAAATTCAAACTGAACGTATGTAAATCGGCTCATATTCATCGCCCCAGATGGCTGTAAATTATAAGGCGATGTATCTAGACAAAAATTATAACAATATAAACCAGAAGGTGCATTACCAGCAGTTCTCGTAAATTTTTCTATATAGTTATATACCCCTGCTGGTAAAACGTTCTCTCTATATTGTCCGTCTAAAATAATACCCAAAGCGACTAAAATGTCTTTTAAATTCTGTGGATTATATGTTCCTGTAGTGTATAAACCACTTAATGTACCATCAGGATTTAATCCAGGACCTAAAGTTGAGTAAATACTTGACGTATCAGGATTTTCTACATCACCTGCTGTTGAAGCAGGTGTAATATCCTGCGGCATATAATTATAAGGCCAGTTAGTATAGTTAGACCATTGGTTACGTAAGTTAACGTCGCTTCTTTGAAAATAAAACATCCAACTTATTACCATACCTAACGAATCCAGATCTACTTTATTTTGTCCTGTTATATTATAGAAAGGTTTTTCATATACCTGCTTAAATAAATATCGTTGTTCGTTCTTCGCAAACAACTTTGATTCATCATTAGAGAGAAAACAATAAGTACAATTTAAATTAATATCCGCATTCCATGTCGTTCGCGTATCTACGTAAGAAGTAGGACCCAAAGTTTCGTCTGGAGGGGTCTGCAAAAATCGGTAAAATTGCATATAAAATTGGTTAAAATTCGGCGCAACAATCGGAAAATTATTAACATAGTCACCAACGTCACGAATCGTAAACCATTCGTTTATGGGTCTAAAGGTTACATTTATTTGCAATTCATTATATTGTAATGAAATTAAAGGGAAAGCCTGTTGCGTTTTTAAGTTAAACCACGCTCCCAAAGGAATATATAATGTACGACCCATTATGGAAGGTTGTGCGCCGGCTGGACTAGACGTGTAAAAAGCATTTGGGTATGAATTCACACGCGGACCATAATTTGAGGGATCATTCAGTTCTGGCACATTCCCTATCATTTGATCGAATAAACTAAGTTTCTCTCCACTATAATCTCTTTGTGAAGAAGCCAAAATATATTGTCCTGAATACTGCTGTAATTGTTGGTTACCACAATTAATTGTAATTTTTTCTATTATTTGAGCGCCCAAATAATCAATCCATTGAAATTCATATGGTGCCCAGTCTGTATATGTAACTGAACCGTCTGCGTTTGTAACTGCTTGTGGCGGATATATAGGAGACCATATTGTAGGTAATGTTACGGAGACATAGCAGTCCATCAATAAGTCAGCATACCGTTTAACTTTAAATGTATATGTAGAACTAGTTGTTAACCCGAGAGTAGGACTACCCTCGTAATCTAAACGAAAATTTTGCTTACCAAAATTGGTATAATGTTTATATGTTGCCTTCCAAAATGTTTTTTCAGGGTTTCCATTTAAAATAACATTTTGTTGTCCCTGACTTACTAATTGCATAAGACCACCAGCCATATTTGTATTATTATATAATATGCTAATTTTTTAATTGTTTATTTAAGTATAATATAAAAAAAAATATTTTTTCTTTTTTTTTCTTTATAAAAATGTATCTTTTATATATCAATATATTTTTCTGTAGCTATTCCATTTGTTCGAAGCATAAGATATCTTCTTATATAGTCGCCACTATGTAAATATAAATGCCTTATAGTGAGCTGATACATTTTTTTATTATTTATAATAAGGCTAAGCACAACGTGTATAGATATTTCACCATTTACATTTCGGCTAGAGTAGTCATATTTATTAACAAAACAATTGTTTTCTACCAGACATCTTTCTAACAATAGATACCTATAGTCGTCATCGGGTATTCGGTGCACATCAAGAATTCGTCCATTTGTTATTACAAACCTTTTATCAAATTGTAGTATATATAATATTATATTATATGGTAAATTCATACTTAAAGACATAGACTTTTCTATATTTTAAGTTTTTCAAAATAATAATTGTATCTAATATATATTTTTAATAGTAATAATTTTAAAAGGTAATAAAAACTATTCAATTTTATTATTTTTTATAATAAAATTGATAATAATATAAATATTATTGAAGATTAATAATAATAAAATGGAAACACAAAATCAATTTAGCGAACTTACTATTAGTGTTACTAAGCTTTTAACGAAAGAAGAAAAAAAAGATAACGGTATATTCATAACACCATTAAACATTATAACGAAGTTAATGGACTCTGTTCTTCAATTTAATGATAGCAATATCAATAAAATAGATATAAAAAATATATTAGAACCATCTTGTGGCACGTGCGAAATAATAAATTATTGCGATAAAGTATTTCACGGCGTCAATATAGATGGTATAGAATATAATAACAAAATTTATGAAAAAATAAAAGATTTAACTACATTTAAAAATAACGTACAACTTATAAAAGGTGATTTTATGCTTTATAATAATACCAATGATGTCTATAAGATATACGATTTAATAGTAGGAAATCCTCCTTACTTTGTATTTAAAAAAACAGATGTTCCTGTTAAATACCGTGAGTTTTGTATAGGAAGACCAAATATATTCGGCTTATTTATAGTTCATTCATTATCTATGCTGTCAAACGGTGGATTATTAGCATTTATAGTGCCAAAAAGTTTTCTAAATTCACTTTATTACGCACCCATTCGTAATTATATAAAACAAACGTGTACGATTATAAATATTATAGATTTTAAAGAATATAACAAATTTATTGATACAGACCAGCCGACGTTTGGTTTAATAATTCAAAAAAAGCATAATGAAGATGATAATAATAAAAATATTGATTTAGACGATATAAGCGAATGCGAATTTTCAATTAAGTTAAATGGTAATTTCGTATTCGCATTAGATTTAGGTCGCTTAAAAGAATTATTACAGGGTTCAACTACGCTAGAAAAACTTAACTTAAAAGTAAGAACAGGTAATATAGTTTGGAACGAACATAAAGAAGAGTTGACAGATGATGATAATCAAACCTTATTAATATATAACACAAACGTATCAAAAAATAACACTCTGGAAATAAAAAAGTTTAAAAATGAGAAAAAAGGACAGTATATTAAAAAAGAAGGAAGAACCGAACCAACACTAGTTGTTAACAGGGGTAATGGAAATAGTGCTTACAAACTAAATTATGCTATAGTAGAAACCAAAAATTATCTAATAGAAAATCATTTAAATGAAATATATTCGCCAAAAAAAATAGATAAAAAAGAATTAATAACAATTTATAGCAAAATAATAGATAGTTTTAAAAATCCAAAAACACAAGAATTTATCGAATTATTTTTAGGTAATAATGGCTTGTCAAAAACAGAATTAGAAACAATATTTCCTATTTATTATGAAATTTGAAATGCTGGATAAGCAATACCATTCCCGTTTTTCCACCTTAACAAAATATTTAGTTTGCGTTTTGATTTTGTTACAGCTTCATATCTAAATTTTTCAGGATTTTTCATACAACTTTCTATTATAAAATCATTTTCATTTTCACCCGATTTTTCAATATTAAATATGCCGTTTTTATATAATAAATAAATTTTTTCTTTTTGACTACATAGTATGTACTGCGATAATTTTGTTATATCTAGGTCAGCTAAATTTATAAAATCCATTATTCCTTTTTTAGAATATTCGTTAGCTTTTGCGTAAAATGAAATCGCTTTTTCTTCTCCTGAATATTTACTACTTCGTTGGCAACCCTGATAATATAACAGTTGAGCGTCTTTTACACATATAGGTCCATTCGTGTGTATTGTTTTCAAATAATTCTCTCTATTTGGTATTTGTAAATTAAATTCGCCAAGGAGGGAGACTAGATAGGTATCGTAAAAATAGTCTTCAAAAGGAATAGATAAATATTGGCTCGGTTTCATAGGTGAAACAAATTGTGGTACATCTTCTACTTTGCTCGCATTAAATTTAAATTCTAACTTGACTACTTTTATTTTGTTTTTATTTTCGTCAAAGAATGCTAATTCAAAATCATAATTATTTTTTCTGCCAGCCTTATATTTAATGGCAAATGTGTCAAATTGTGTTTGTAACTGTGTCATAGAATTGTTAAACGCAGATATTAATTTGCTCCATTTCTCTCCATAAATGGGGTCGCTAAAGAATTTGTCATCAATATTTTTAATATTTGCCAATATATTTTCGCGAATTTTATTATCGGCATCATTTGCGGACCTATGATTTTCATCGCACGTAAATTTTAATATATCTTCTTTATTTGGAATAGGAAGAACAAGTTTTTTACTCATTTTTGAATAATATTTTTTTACGAGAGAAAATTTATGCGTTTGTATTACTTTTGGTTTTACTTATGCTTATAATGAGATTAATTTGAGAGTCGTTTCATTTTTATTTTATTATTTTATTATTTTTATTATTGCCTTGTAAAAATAAAAATAATAATAAAAATAAACTATAAATAGACAACTCACATTCTATTTGTAACTTTTCATTTCTCTTATTTCAGAATTAATTGTTGCATTAATTTCACATTTTATTTTATGTCTTTCATCATTCGTTTTATATACCATTCTAGCTAACGTTACAAAGTCTTCATCAAATTCTTGTTTATGTTCTTTCATTCTAATTTCATCTTCTATATTCCATAAAATCTCATTTACAGCTCTTATTCGTTCTACAAGTCCAAATTGTGTTAAATTAAATTTATTTATAAAAGGTTGTAAATATTTGATTTCCTTATTTATAAAATATAGTTTATCATTTTCATTTATTTTTTCTTTTTTAATTAATAAAATACTATATTTATCGTACAACTCTCCTATTGATATAGGAACATTACAAATATTCATTTTTTATATACAAAAATAAAAAAATATAAAATAAATTTTTTTATTTTTTCATATTTGTCAATATATTTTTTACTTGTGGTAATATATTTTTCAATTCACTATTTTCAGTCATTCGCAATAAGTCAACTGAATCATACCATATTTTTTCGTTATTATTAAACCATCTCCATTCTGATATATAACCAAGTAACAATAATGTTTTTATCTTTAAAACACCTGCTAAATGTGCTATAGATGTGTCTACTGTTATTAAAATATCAATATTTTTAAGTATCGCAATTGTATCCACAAAAGACTTATCTTTATCTATATCAAATGTTATAATTTTCTCTCTAAATGACACCGTTTTTAAATCTTCGTCAAAATCTTGAGTTCTATGAAGACAAATTAAATTTATGTCAAGGTTTGACAGTATAATAAAACTTTCTAACGGTATACTTTTTTCTATGTATAAACCCAATAACCCCTTATAACAAAAACCTACATTTAATTTATTTTCGGGATTTCGTGTTTTTAATTGTTCGGCCCAATAGACAACTTTTCCTTCGTCTACGTTTATATAGTTTTCAGTAACAGGTCTTATCATTTCTACTTTTAATAAATATGGTAAAGACATTATATAAGCTTTATAATTATACTCAAATATATTTTCTATATTTTTCACAACTTTAACATTTGTATATTCTTTTAAAATATGAGAAACTATATCTTTACAGAAATAAGTTATTTTCATATTAGGATAAACTTGTGATAATTGGATTATAAACCTAAAATACTGAATATTATCTCCTATTCCTTGTTCGTAAACTACTAATAAACTATTACAATGTTCTTTGCCATCCCAATATGGTATGAATGGAATTTCTGCTCTCTCTTTTTCACCTGTTATTGGACTTATATTATTATTTTTTAATCTGTTTTCGTATAATTCAAAACCATATTTAAAGTTTTTTTTTGCTAAATAAGCAAAACTTAAGGCATATTTAATTGTATAATTATTGTCGTCATTGGTATATAATTTATTATAATAAAATATTGATTTGTCGTATTCCTTTAAGCAACCATATAAAAACCCTAATTTTTCAATAATTTTTTCATTTGGATTTATTTTTAATGAAATTAAAAGATTTATCTCAGCAAATTTATATTGTTTCAAACTAAAATGACACGAGTATATGTTATTATAAACATCAGGAATATCATTTTTTATTAATAAAATTTTTTTAAAATAAATTATTGCGGTTTCATATTTACGTAAGTTATTATAACAAACACCAATTTGATTTAGATATATTGCGGTTGTTTGAATATCACTTTTAGGTGTAATTGCCAATATTTTTTCATAACAAATTATAGCATTTGTTATTTTATTTAATTTTTCATATAACTCACCCAATTCTTTTAATGTTTTCAAATTATTTTTATCTAATTCTAATACTTTATTATAATATTGAATTGCTGATTCATAATCATTTTTAGTATTATATTTATTTGCTTTTTTGTAAAACCCTTTGACACTCTTGTCGTTCATATTTTTAATTATATTTTATTTTTTTAATTATATTTTATTTTTTTAATTATATTTTATTTACTAAATAAAAAGTACTAATAATGCAAAAAATTACTAATAGTTGGGATAAATATTTTTTTTGTAAATTTTGTAATATATTTATTTTATAAATGGAACTTCTTCCTTTACAGTTGGAACCTGCGTTAAAAGCTGAGTCTTTAATATATCCTTCTACAGAAACAGTAACAACTTATACAAATGTACTACTCATTAGCAACGAAGTGCAAGAATATCAACAATTTATAGACTCAGCAAACCCATCAACATTTCCTATAGTTTACTCAAAAACCGTTTCCAAAACAGAACTTTTTGAATTATTGAAAAGTAAATTTAGCAGTATTTCAAGAATGGCATTAGTATTTCATTCATCAGGAGAAAATGTAAATACATTTTTAGAAATGAAACCATTATTCGATACAGAAATTAATGAAAATACACAATTTATAATAGATTTAATAAAAGAATTTCAAATAAAAAATATAGATTATTTAGCCTGTAATACATTAAACTTTCCAAACTGGGTAAACTACTTTAATACTTTGACGCAAGAAACAGAAGTAATAGTAGGAGCATCAAATGATAGAACAGGAAATATAAAATATGGAGGTGATTGGGTACTAGAATCAACAAACGAAGATATAGAAACCGTTTATTTTACAAAAGCAATCGAATATTACCAATATGTATTAGATATATATATAGTTGCAAGTCTAAATTATACATACACACCTGTTTCTAGTGGGTCAGGTACAGCTTCAGTTATTAGTACGACATCTACCAGTATAACTGTAGCAAATATATTGTCGTCATTCACAGTGAGTAATATAACATATAATGTAACGAGTATTGGTTCAGGTGCGTTCTATGATTGTACTAAACTAACGAGTGTCTCAATACCAGATTCAGTAACGAGTATTAGTTACAGTGCGTTCCAAAACTGTAGTAGTCTAACGAGTGTCTCAATACCAAATTCAGTAACGAGTATTGGTACAAGTGTGTTCCATGACTGTTCTAAACTAACGAGTGTCTCAATACCAAATTCAGTAACGAGTATTGTTAATTTTGCGTTCGCTAGCTGTACTAGTCTACCGAATGTAACAATACCAAGTTCAGTAACGAGTATTGGTTTATATGCGTTCTTTGGTTGTAGTAGTCTAACGAGTATAACAATACCAGATTCAGTAACGAGTATTGGTTCAGATGCGTTCTCTTTTTGTAGTAGTCTAACGAGTGTAGCAATACCAGATTCAGTAACGAGTATTGGTTC
>Ga0181349_1000127_pt1 | contig 30449 bp, 47 predicted proteins | sample Su13VDMM110SD_FD_130106 | JGI IMG/M metagenome (GOLD analysis project Ga0181349, IMG submission 130106) | Freshwater viral communities from Lake Michigan, USA - Su13.VD.MM110.S.D | ecosystem: Environmental > Aquatic > Freshwater > Lake | place: USA: Michigan | collected 2013-07-16 | reverse complement strand
ACTAAATTGTCTCTAAGGTATTCAATCCACTTATAACTGTTTAGGATTTCTTCAGTTGGTTTGGGGATTACAACACTCCGGTGGACTGTAAAAATCTCACGGTCGACAAAACCCCAATCATGGTTTCCGGCAATGAAAAACTTAAAGTCATAATTCTCTAATCCATTAAACCATTTACAAAAATCTTCAATCTCGTGTTTATAGCCTTGAGATGAAATATCACCTGCGTGGATCAGTATATCACCACCCGGCAGGTCTTCATCCAAGTACTTGTGTTTATTGTGTGTATCAGAGATAACTGTAATCTTCATATTATGCAATTATTAAATCAAGCTCTTCTTCTAAAACAATACTTTCAGAACCATCATATTCCCTAATTATATTTTTGTGATTATTAATTATATTCTATTTTTGAAAAAAGTTCTTAATCCCACCAACCTCTAAGTCCCGACCCATCAAAAATATCATCCCAATTACCTTCATTCTCATAAACACTTGGATGTTGACCTTTCAGTATTTCCCAAAGTTCATTCCATTCTATTTCTTCAAGCTCTCTAATTCTTGAAAAATATTTGCGTTTGAACTCTTTTTCTTCTTCAGAATCTTTATCCACCATTTCCAAGAACCCTGGTTTATCCTCAATAGGTATAAAATCATAATTGAACCCATTTAAACCTCTACCCATTTCTTTTTCAACAATATCAAAGTATCGGTCTTCACGTATATTTTTAATTATCTCAACAGCCCGTCTCATTTTATCCACTTTTTTCATTCTGCTGTGTTGAATTTCGATACCTTTCTTTTCAACGCCATTAGCAATATCGGTGACACCAATTTCAATAAAATCTAACGTACCACTATAATCCCACCAATGGTGATTCCATAGAGCTTTTCTGAATTTCCAAATATTCCGAAAAAAGTTTGGGACATCTTTGTGCAACCAACTGATAAATTCTTTAAATTTTCGAATTAGCATATTAGTAATTTATTTTTTAACAGAATTGATACGAGATAAAACGTCCTTGATTCTCGTAAAGGTTTCCATTCCAACAGGAATTGACATTAAAGAAACTAAAAATTGGTTAATATATGCATACATAGATATGGCCTGGCCTTGTGATAAATTAAAGTTGCTATTCGTAAATACCACAAGCGCTAAGATTAAAAAGACTGTTTTGACAATATTAAGCGACGCCCAGTTTTTTCCTTGTAGTGTTGACTGCGCAATTAAGACACGAGCTCTTCTCTTAAAGAAAGATTTTACTTTTTCCTCATCCTCGGATTCCATAACAGACATCTTTTGTTCAAAATGTGTATTTGCAACTTTGGTTCCTTTTGCTATCTTTTTATAAAACGCAAAAACAATTAGAAGAACTGGCCCAGTTGCAGTCACTATAACAATCCCAGTTGGAGGGTGCTCTATAAAGATAAAACTTAAGGTGCCTACTATTGTAATAATAGACATTATATAATAGTGCATATCCCATTCCAAGAAATGAATTATACTTTGTGCTAAATCTGTCCGTGCGAGTTTTGCTGAGACATCAGAATCTTTATCTTTTTCGAGATATTCGAAAATTAATTGGTTGTACATTTTTGTATAGACCTTAGTATCGTAAACCATACGCTTGTACCAAAACAGATTGCCAACTAATTCGATTCCTAAAAAAACAAAAATCCAAAAATAATTATTGACTAACAGTCCGTCAATTGTTTTACCTAAAATGTATGGCTCAGCGAGAAAAATCAGCTGAGCCAAAAATATATAAAGATAAATGAGAAGTAAGGAATATTTATGATCCCAGATAATACGGTAGATATAATTTTTCATAATTTATAATTTAGGGATGTTATAGATTCTATGCAGAATTTCCTCATTGGTTTGATTATCAACTGAGCGAACATCGTCCCCAACAAGTGCGTCCACTCTTCCTAATTGATATGCTCTTTTGCTTAAGGTTTCAGTAAATTCAACTTCAGGCTGACTTCTTAACTCATCAACAAATCCTGCCATATAGATATCCATAAGTTTTTCTTCTTGCTCATTCATACTTTTAATTAGATAGAGGTGCTTTGATGGAAGGGTGTGATTTGTAGTTTTCTATTTGAAAATCGTTTATTTGCATTTCTTTAATTAAAAAATCTATATCATCTGTTAGATTCCCGATACCACATTCACCTGATGCAGTAGGCCAAAATTCTGTATTAATATGTAATGTTGGTAATGGATACGGTTTTCTATCTTCAAATCTTGGAATATTCCATTGGTCACATTCGGAATGACTTAGTGTATCGGGACTGCCCCCAGTGTATATTTGATTAAACATTTCTTGAGATACCATGGCTCTTCTTTCCTCTAAGTCCAATTCTCTACTGATTTGTTCTTTGGCTTGTTCAATATGATTTACGTATAAATGTGTATCACCTAAGTTTCCAATCAATTCATCAGGAACCATATTGACTATTTTGCCAACGATTTCTAATAGGAGACCATAAGATGCAATATTAAAGGGTAAGCCTAAGAATGTATCGACACTGCGTTGATTCCACATTAAAGAGATTGATCTGGTTGGTATTGTATCTTTGTATTTTTCATAATCCATACCACCATCTCCATATTTTTCGATATACAAATTAACTCTTTCCTCTCTACTCAACTCTCTTGTATAAAATTGAAAATCTGTATGACATGGCGGAAGTGCCATTTTTCCTTCTGTGATATGTTTTCTTCCATATCTGAAATTAAAATCTTTGTCATTTTTTAGTTTTTCTAAAAACTCTTCTTTACTTAGCTGATTCATATATTTTGTAATTTACGTACTTAACATTTTTTGATTTGATTCTGTTTCTTAATGTAGACAAATTTATCCCGGTCTTAATTGAAGCATCTGATAAACTTTCGTAGATAATTTCATCTATTTGAACTTTTACCATATTTCCTGGTTTTTTACCTTTATTAGCTTCACTAAGTTTTCTTTTTGTCTCTTCTGTTTTAGGTTTTTTATTAGCTTCGGATATTCTTTGTTTTACTTCATCGGTATGAGTTTTACCTTTCATTGGATTATTTTGTTTCATCCATTCAGAATGTTTTTTCTTTTGTTCATATGTCCAAGTATTACCAGGTTTTCCTATGTTTGCTTCACTTATTTTTTTCCCTATTTCTCTCCTTTTATTTTCCGATAAATTATTCCACCACCTTTTTCTTTCTTCCGATATTTTCTCTTTGGATGATTCACTTCTTTTACTGCCAAAGTTTGGATTCTTTTCGCCTTTCCATTTGCCAACATAAGAGTTTTTCCAATTTTCAATCTCATTCTCTGTCTTCTTTCTACCCTTAGTTGGATTATTTTCTTTCATCCAGTCAGAGTGTCTCTTTCCTATTTGTTCTTTATCAGGATGATTTGATATAGTGTCTCCGCCATTTCCACCTTTTGCAATATTGTAACCTTTTTTTCTATCGGTTGATTTATAGTAACTTATCCAAAATTCTTCACGTTGATTTAGAATTTCTTGGGTTTCGCATACTTCAACTATCTCTTTTTTGAAATTTTCTATACCATGCTTTTCAAACGCAAGATGTAAAATTTTTCCAGATCCAAGATATCTTGGATTGTTATATTTGTCCTGTCCTATGTAAATCTTACCGTTCACTAAATTTGTTGTCTTATATATAATCATAATGGTATTACCTCCTTTTTATTTATATATCTAAGGAAGGTAATAGTTTTTACAATTTTCCTATATCTTTTAAGTAATCTTGATAGAGTTCGTCGTCTATTCTATAATCAGTAACCGGCAAATCTGCAACGTTCCAAGCATTAACCATTAATCGTCTTGAGTCTGGGTCGGTTTTAAGTAGATTGATTGAGTTTGCGATTTGGTCTATGCCTTTAATATGCTCACTATATCCATTGGTTTCGTATTCAATAAAGCCATCAGTTTTTCGACCGTTCCAGTCCCTCCATTGCTTACCATAAATTGGTCCTAAATCTCCCCACTTCTTAGCAAACTCGTCATCTGTTTTGATTTTGTTGATGAATTCCTCTTGATTATATGGAACAAACGTCTTATTTGGTTGATTTATTAAATCATCAACGTGACAATCTTTTTCATTAAAAATAAGTTTGTTTATGTAATTTTGATAACAGTCCCCGACCCATATATGACAACCATTATCAATAAGGAATTTAATGTTTGTATCACCACGTAAGAACCATAGTAGTTCTGTTACGATTCCTTTCCAATACATTTTTTTGGTTGTGAGTAATGGAAACCCGTCACTCATCTTATGACGGATTTGTCTACCGAATACTGAGATAGTTCCAGTGCCAGTACGGTCCTTTTTTGTTACTCCATTATCAAGAATGTCTTGAAGGAGTGCTTGGTAATCTTTATCTAGTTTGTTCATTTGTGATTGTTTTTACTTGTATAATATCAAGTAACGTTTTTAAATTATTAGCCATTCTTTGATTTGGTTTTCCTCTTTTCACGGAAGAAAGATACTGGTGGAAAAAATATTCTAAATTATCAGCATCAGAAAGTTCACCGACTGGCAATGTTACTTCAACTTCTTTGTTATCAAAAATAATTTCCTTGTCAAATTTTAATTCTTGTTGTTCATTATTCATAACTCGTTATTTTTTGTTATTTTAAGATTGAGTAATTAGTTTGTTTTATTAAACGGTGGTTATATAACTTGAAAAAATGATAAAAGCTAATAGAGACAATAGTATTAGTGAAGGAAGTCGCTTATAGAAACTGTTTTTTACCGACCAATGAAAATATTGCGCAGCTATCATAAACAGTGCTAGAAATATGGAAACTGGAATAGCTAATTGATGTAAAAATAAGCTACATAATAAAAAAATTGATAATACTACTTTTGTATATCCTACAATGTCTCTGGTTAAATTTGGTAACTTGAATTTTTGAAAATCTTCTTTAACGATTTTGAAGCGAATCGTCCATACGCATAAAATAGAAATTGATACGATAAGCTGTGATGCTGCTGTTAGTAATAACATTTTGAATTGTTTAATAATTGTAAAAAAATAATTTAGTATACGCTATTGATGTTTGCCATCGGGATTTAGAGTTGCTCGTTAATAATACTTTTCAATCTTTTGATTTCCGCAACTACACTGTCTCTTAATTCAATGTCATAATCCATACTAAGCTCAATTACTTGAGCTTCTAATAATTCAATCAGTGCATCTTTAGGATTATCTTCTTTAAATTTATGAATAAAATCATACAATTTATCAGCAGGCGGTTTGGCTTCATAACTTTCTGATGAGTAATTCCAATATCTATTCATTGAATCTTTTACATCAAATACGCCCATTAAAAAATCCGTAAACCGGTCAGTATTAAAAACCTCAATGATTTTCTTTCTCTCATCCGTGATTATAAAAATATATTTTCCCGGTTCATAAGTATTTTCGGCTTTATGTGCCACTAAAACTGGACCTTCAAAATTAAGAAGTTCTATTGAATTGATTTTTGTTTTCATTACTTTTTTAATATATTAATTATTTAATTTTAAGGCCCAACATTTTTTTGCATACATCCAACCAAAAGTCAAACGCTGGAAACAGAATCACTGATGTTGCTAGTAAAGTTAAAATGTTGACAAGCAAGTTGCTATTTTCGTGCGAGTTTAAATAAATAAAACTACAAGTCAAGCCTGCTAACATAATAACGAGCGCCATTACTGCCGCCAAAAACAATTTTATTTTTTCCATGGTAATATTTTTTAGGGTTAAAAATTTTATTCGTAAGTTATATTAATAGTTGTATAGCCAAAATTTCTTAAAAATTTGCGTAAGAATATTTTGCCATTCTTTTTTACATCATCAAAAATTGGTAATTGATAGACTTTCATTTTAATATCAGCTTCAGCTTGGCTTTGAAAATCATTAAGTTCTTCACTTGTAAACTTTCTTCTAAAATACCCAATCTTTTCATACAGTAAAACAATTTCATTGGGCGGTATATTTATAGTTAGGATTTCCGGGTGCGGAACCAATACTGAAATCGTTTTTGTTGAGTCATCAATACTTGTAATTTTGATTCCTTTAAAATCAATGCCCGCTTTAACATAACAATTCGCAGACATTAAAACTTTTCTCGGACCCCAGGCATACCATACTTTATGGTCGACTGAAATAATTTTTGATAGTGTATATTCAACTGTACCCAGTGAGGATAAGTTGCTTATTTTGTCAATAATTAAGGCTTTATTCGCTGAAGGTGGGCGAACTGATTTATCGCTTGTACAACCAAGCAATATCAAAAGTGCTAAAAATATTATCTTTCTCATTCAAAACAAATTTGATGTGAAGTAAATCCCATACTTGTTAAGTATTCACTGAATATATTGATTACTCTAATTTCAGCTCTTTTGGTGATCTGTGCATCTATTCCTCTTTGTCGAAGATATGACACCGCATCTTGCTTTAAAGATTGTACGTCAGCATAATTAAATCGTCCTTCATCTACAAAGATTTCAAATCCACTTGGATTAATAATTGCATCTAATATTTCAGCAGGCGGTAATATTATTGTGCAATGTCGGTCACCATTCGCATAGTTAGTAATAGTTACATCAGAACTGTCGAGACATTCAAGATTAATTCCCGCATAAACAGTTCCTTTTGCAACTAAAACCAAAAAACGCTTGTCCCGTTCCAAGTACCTTGTAAATTCGGTGTAATACGAAGTTGTAAAAAGTTGTGAGATTTCTTTAACATCTTCAACTATGATTGCAGTTTCTGCAATTTTCGGAATTGGACTAGGTTTCGTGGACCACCATTTGAATCCAAAATAAACTCCAACTGCTAACAAGAAAGTAACCAGTGTGAGATATACGTACTTCATTTTTACAAGTTTAAGTTAATCAATAGTTTCAGATGGAGCTTCGCCTGGAAAATAATCTTTCCATAATTCAAAATCCGGGGATACTGAAAACTCTGGCGTCTTTTTCAATAACCAAGTAATAGCTTCATCAATTGTTGGTGCAGAATAAATCCACTCATCAAAGCGATTGTTGTTGAGTTTTTTCTTTCCTTTATTGGATTTCAAACCACGTTCGGAATAACTCAAATCTTTATCTTGCCAGAAATATTTAGTTGCTTTGTTGAAACCAGCAGATTTTAAATATTTTGCGAAATCTAAGTCAACCAAGATTTCACCTTCTATGCCGTATGTTAATCTTCGCATTTTAACGAGTTGATTCTTCAGTGAAAGGTATTTGATGCCACACAATTTTTTCAGGTTTTTCGTTAAACCGTAAAAAAGAATTAAGTAATCCAATAATATTTTGAACTCCACTTGGATTCATAGAATGAACATACACAGTAGGAAAGTCATCAATAGCATCTCTATCCATAATTACATCTAACAAAAACTTTGCACAATCCATTCCACTACTTTCTAATGTCCCATCAGGTTTAATACCTAAGTCATGGTCAAAGCTAATCGCTTCAATCAGACTAATAGGAGTTGAAACTAAAATCTTCTTAAAGTCGTCAAAAGTTTTAACAACGGTCCAGCCAGATTCTATTGGAATACGAAGGTCATCAATGTAAATTTTCATAAAAGGTGCTATTTGAATTTGGCAAATGATTCCATCTTCTGATTTAAAGAAAAAGTAAAAGTCGTCTTGGTGTGTAAAACGAAATCTTCGAAATTCGCCAGTTTTATTATTGTATATATTAAACTGTTTTCTGCCATTTGGAAAACTTGGAGCATATCCAGGAACACATATTGTATCTGCATTTGCCGACAAAGTATTTTTTTCTTTGTCCCAATCAAAATCTTTTATTAAATAGTTGAACTTCATTAGAAAAGTAATTCCTTTTTTCTTGCAAAAAATTCTCGATTCGGGTCAGATACGTTTTCCATATAATCAGTCGCCAACAGGTTTGCAAGTCTTTCGGCATCTACTTTTGAGAAGGCAATGTATAACGCCTTATCTTGGTTTGTATATCCATCGTCTGGATCAATATCACGGAATCTAACTTCCCACAGTTCAATTACTTTACTGACCTGCGACTGTTCAATTTCCATTTCTTCTTTCCAAGACTGAACAAACATCTGAACGTTTGTAATTTCACTTTTATTGTCAACCGCATTTCTTTGGATTGTCTCGAGTAAATTGTTTAATACAATTTCAGTAGGGTGCATATCTGATATTTTTGTTTAATACAAATGTAAACAAAAAAGTTGGGACTTGCAAGGAAATCCCAAACTTTTTCTAAATTATTTTTCTTCTGATTCCCAACAGCGAACTGTAAAGTTGTTGCCATGCATATTAATCAGTTCTTGTGGGTATCCATTGTCAATTAACCATTTCAGTAAACTGAAATTTGAAAAGGTGTATTTTTCTTTATCAATAGATTTTGGAAACCCATAAGTCCATCCGCCTGGCGGGTCGATCCAAATATAAGTTATCTTTTTCATACTGTTAATATTTAATGTGCAGAACTGTCTCCGGAATCAATTATATCATCAATTAGTTCTTGATAGACTGTATCATTTTCTGTCTCTTCTGTGTCATCAAAATCTTCGTCTTCAATATCATCATCCGAATATGTTTCAACCAAGACACCGGAGTTCTTCACGGCAACATCCTCAACACCGTATGGACGAACTTCCCCGGTTAGAAGATTTCTCATTCGATTGTAGCCTAAAGCAATTGCAACCTTTTTGGAATTTAAAAGTCTAAACGCACCACGGGTTACAGGTTTTAACATAATGATAACTTCAGAATTCTCATTATCCCACATTCCAAATATTGTATAATCAACATCTTCATAAGTCACAGGTCTGTTTAAATCTTCCAGCAGCAACCACGAAGTATGAATCCAACGACTGTGGTAGTTTTTATAAATTTTAATATAACTTTCAATTCCTGCCATCGTCGGCGACAAGTAAACTTTGTCTAAACGTTTAATAGTTTTCCGCATTGTGTTTGTTAAAATAAATTTGAAAAAAACAGCGTCAATAATTATTGGCGCTGTTGAGTAGTTAAATAAATATTAGTTCATACAAGCAAGACGTGGATAGTTAACAGCAACTCCGGATGCGATATCTTCCAAATCATATTGAGGTTTGAATAACAAGTTTGAAGCTTGGATTTGCAAATCAATTCTATCACTTCTGTCCATTTTCACTTCACCAGGGTGTGATGCAATCCAAGTAAGCATATTGAAAAAGTCATAAGCGTTAATCCCAGAGTCAGCAGTTGATTTCCATTTCTTTGATTTCTCATCAAGATTAACACCGTATGCTTGGAAGAAAGGTTTTTCATTGAAGAATCTTGCCATCAAGCTATTGTACTTCTCATCGGTATTTCTTCCCATAAAGAAGTTTTTGTAGTGTTGGAATTCAGCGATACTTACGTTATTGTCTTTCAAGTGTTGTGTTGCACCTTGTAGGATAAACGGAAGATCTTCATTTGCTTTAATAATATTTTTTTCGATTACGCCTTGGATACGCTTGTTGTTAAAGCGTCCTTGTGAGATGTTTGAACGGAAGCCAAATTCTTTTGCCACGTTTCCATTACTACAAACCAAACGTTCAAAGAAAGGAGCATAATCAAAACGGAAAGAACTAAATGCAAAGTTTTGACCCATTTTCCAAACATCAAGGTCAGTGCCAAACATATCAATTCCTGAGTTTTGGTTGAGCAAATTAATGTTCATGGTTTCCTGGCCGTCGTTCCAATAGAAATCTTTCAAGCTATATTCATTTTCAGTTTGACCAAGTGCCCCGGTAATCCAAGAAATGTATTGCGCAAAAGAAGCATTGTCCATTTTATTCTTTTCACCGTTGTGGCGGAAAATGTCAATTACGGTATTGCTTCCATCTTCTTCTCTAACGGTTTTAGCATACATAACAGATTCGCCAATTGCAGTTTTAATTTTTGCACTCACATCCTTCCAATCTTCGTCGGACATCTTGTTTGAATAGTCAAGGAATTCAGGACGGACGCCTAACATTTTTAGAATGCTTTTTCTTGCCCCTCCAGTTACTTCTTTACCGTGTAAGAAAATTCCCTTTTCGATTTCCAATTCATTGACTTTAAACATAGTGTCCTCACGGCTACCAATACGTTCAAGAATTCTGTCCGCTTGTGTGTTAATACTTTCGATTACTTCGAGATTGTTCATAATTTTTTGATTTAAAGTTTATAAAAAGATTAATTATTTCAGTTATTATATGTGGAACTTAGAAAAAGTTCTCAAGATTTGATTAAAACTTGAAAACTTTTTTTGCCAACATTCGCTTGGATGTAATTTTTGCCATAGCAGCAATATGTGCACCGTCGGGCGTTAGATTAAGTGTTGCAACGGCGAAGTTGTAATGAGCGCGGTATAAAACCTTTTCAGGCCCAGATAAATTTAAGTTGTTTAAATTTTGCATCGTATTGTATTGTTGGTTATCAATCGTTACAGTGTAAATATAACACATTTTCTCGGGACTTGCAAGGAAAAACCAAACTATTTCTAAAAAAGTTGGAATTTTTTTTCTTTCTTAATTATACCGTTCCCTTTTTTGAGAACAAACAAGTTTTCACTGTTGCCAGATTGCATCTTCTTTGCGTCTAAGACATTGAAGCTATTCCAATGTAGTGAATATGTATCAAGATGGGTGAACCATCTTTGAGCAATTTCTAGCATATCTTGTGATATGTTATTTCCTTTAAAGTCGCTGATAACAAATGCGAATATCGAATCCGGAGCCATTGACTGCCAACACCCAGCCACGGTTCCAAGCCAATACTCAGTTAACCATTCAGTATATGATTTGTATTTTGCAGTACTTTGAGCATCGCCGCCTTCCGAATAAAGTTCCAACGTCCAGTAGGGTGGACTAAAGAAAACTAAATCAAAATGGTTCTCATATTTCTCCAACCAGGCCGAAGTTTTTAAAACTTCTTCACTGGGTTGACAATATAAATCAACCGCCCGGCCGTTGAGTAAATTTGAACTGGTTAGGATGTCTTTTGTTTTTGTAACAACTGTTGGCATAACATCAATACCAACATACTCATCCCACTCACTGTTTAAAAAACCTAAAGCATAACTACTCCAATCCAAAACCGGAGTAAGTAATTTTTTTCCGACAAATAAGTTATTAAGTAAATACCCACAAGTCCATGGATTGAAAAAACTTGGACGATTTGTTGTACCACGAAGAATTGCAAACACTCGACTATAGGTTTGTGTAACTATTGCTTCATAACTCATTGGTATCAGAAGTGAATGTCGAATCTCATAGGTGGTAACAAGTTTTTTCACAATCCCTAAAAAATCCAAATGGTCGTCTTCAGAATTTTTCTTTGTAGTATATGCTGTTTTGAAATAAAGATTTTTTAGAATTTTGCTCGTTTGGTTTTGATATTTTCCGTTAATCTGAGTATCAGTAATTATATTGTATGAGTAATCAAATTCGCTCTGCTCGGAATCAACATGGAAGTGTTTTTGAAAAAAGTCATATAAAAACTCTTCTCGACGAGCAACAAACATTCCATATAGTCCAGCCCACCACTCGTCACTGTTAACAATTCTGGGGTCATTTGGATTTTTATTACCAATTCTTACTTGGAAGTCGGCGACTGAGCTTCCAATCTTTGTGTCATATAAAATCCGAGCTCGCTGTTTAAATTCAGCGAGCTCTGGTTTTGTCGGCGATAAGTTAATAAAATCTAAAAAGTCGCTAAACGTTGTTTTCTCCAACATACGGTTTGTATTTTTGGTCGAATTGAACTTTTGATTCTACCCAAACAGAAGAGCTGTTTGGGGTTCTACAAATATATTCACCACGGTTCAGAGACGATACGCCCCAGACAGTTTCTATATACTCTCGACCAAATTGCCAAAAAACTATTCTTTCTTTCATTTGAATAAACCATTCGGGTTCCTGGTCGTCTAAATAAAGGAACGCCTCAACGATCTCTGGGTTTCTTTCAATGTATAGCATATTTATTTAAAAATTTTCGATGACTATTTTTTTACCAATTTTATTTGCATAATTTAAAGAGTGTTCTGTTCCTTTGCTTTCACCGTCCCAAAACGCAATTACCATTTCAGCATCTTTGATAATATCGTAGTTGCGAATGAAACCAGCACTTTTTCCAAATTTTTCCCAGTCGGGCTTATAGATTGTTACTGGAACATTATTTGCTGCTGCCCATTGTTCTGCAATTGTGTCAGCACCAATTGCACCACCTGAGATAATATGTGTTATATTATAACTGGACATTATGGCGAATAGACGTTCTTTATCTTTAAAGGTTCGACTCCCGATTACTGCTACTTTCATTTATTAGTTGATTAATTTTTCTTTCAATTTGTGCGGTATCAATAAACCAAGGGTCACAATAAAATCGTGACGACCCGTATTTCATTTTGATTTGACTATATTGAAAATTGGGTACTTTAGTTAGTTCCTCAAAAACTTTGTCCATATATTCACAGACTTCTACTTGGTCAATACCCATTCCATAATGGCCAGCTTCTAAAAACGGTTTCCATTTTTCATTAAATTCTATTGAATCCATGGCGTAAATAATATACTGATAATTAAGAAAAGTTTAGTTATATATTCTTTTTTATTTTGCAAATCCAATTTTCCTTTCTTGTGTCACTGTATGGATTAAAACATCGTGACCTTTTTTGTTTGCATAAAATTCAGCAAGTGTTGCTGGGTATTCAATCTCTGGCAATTCGATTTCCAATGCAGTTGCCAATTCTTTTGCTTGTGGTTCAGATAATCTTCCAAATTCTTTACGAGCAATTAAGCGCTGCGGACGTAGAAGTGCACTGTCGATTTTCGAGATACTTGTGTTGAAAGTTGCAATTACCATAAGACCTAGCATATCATTTAAGATACCATCTGTCATATTCAATAGATTACTAATACCTGTGCTTCTTCCGTCCGCGCCGTTTCGGGTTTCCAAAAGGGGTTCCGCATCTTCGATTAACAAAATACAATCACGGTCTTCTTCCCATATCCATTCACTAATAAATTCAATCATCATTGGATCTGTGAGTTGATCTGAAAATCCAGGAGGGACGTACAGAATGCTTTTATTTGTACGGGTCAATTGGTCCAATAACATTCGAATGTATTGCGTTTTCCCGGTGCCGGGTTCGCCGTGGAAAAGAATAAGACCCTTTGTTTCGGTATTAATTCGATTAAGCATCTTTGTATGGAAGTCGTTAAAGCCTTCGCCATAGTGCTCATCAATATGAATAAACTGTGGGATTTTTCCAGCCAAAGAAAAGGATTTAACATAATACCCGTTACCATCATGGGAGATAATACCAATCACTGATTCTTTTGAAGGAATATCGTGCAGCTCCTTCATTCGAGTAAAAAGAATTTCTGTATAATCTTTTAATGCTGCTCTCAAATTAACAGGACTATAAAGTTCCCATGAAGCAATAATTGGATGCTTGAGTTGTTTTGTATCTGAGCCAAATTCCAAAATGTGTGTCTCATCACCAATCTGCATTGTATGTGTATTTTTAACATACAAGCTATTTGTAGTCATTGACATATACAGTTTCTTTTCTCGTTGAATCCATATCTCAATTACAGTGTCCGAGAATTTTTCTTCAAGATCAAAGTAAAGGTTTGTAGTTGCTTTGCGGCAAATCCACCCTTCCTCTTCAAGACTTTTCTTAAACTTGACTGCATCGATTCGACACCCAGATGCGTAATAGTTCTCAACATCCAAAGTTCCAAGTTCAGTTAAACAAATTATTTTATCATCTCCTGAAGCAAGACCGCGGCTTCTTCCGCCTGTTGATAATTGTGCCGCAACCGGGTCACTGAAATGTCTATCAAAGTCACTTGGTCCGTTTTGATTTGTTTCTTGCATTATAAATTATTTATGAAGTAATAGATTTTTTTCTTGGTCCAAATTTAAGATACTCAATAATTGCGAGTTCCTTTGCTTTTGACTCACACATAAACCAGGCGTCGGTTCCTAAAGAATCTAACTCATCGTAAATGTAAGCGGCATGAGCAACTGCTTTTGATTTAGAATCTTCATTGAGTTGCATTGAAGATGACCAATGGATTACCAAGTGTCCGACAGGCCAAGTTGATTCTGCAAGTTTTGCAGCAGCTTGTGCCGTCAGACCGCCCGGACAGAATCCGTGATGGAAAATATCAAATGTAATTGGAACACCGATTTTTTTATAGACGAGTTCGTATAAGTCGCTTACAGAGTACATATTTACTTTGTCATCATTTTCTACGACCAAGCGCTTTTTGCAATTCTCAGACAATCTGAGAAAGGACTGGCACCATCTCTCGGCCGCAGCAACCTTGTCACCGTAAATGCCACCGATGTGGATATTGATTGGATTCCAATAACTTGGTGACAATCCCATCTCGTCAAAGATTTGGCTATGCTGCTCTAAATCAGATAACGATTTTTCAACAATTATTGGATTTGGTGAACCCAGTACGGTAAAGTGATTGGGGTGAAATTCTAAGCGCTGATTGACTTTGGTGACAAAATCTCCAATTCGTTTGAGGACTCTTTGAATTTTGCTCCAGTCTGGTAAATCCTCAAGACGATATTCAGACATCCATGGAAATATATTTGAACTTAAGCGATAATACTTTATTCCTTTTTTCTCGTTCCATTGAATAATCTTTTCCAAATCGAGAACATTATCAAGTGCAAGTTTGCTAATGTAAACTATGCCTTTTGCATCAAAAGTGCGTTTGATTGCGCCTCGGTTAGTCATAATGCCTTCTTCACCAAGTGTCATATTGATGCAGGCGTAGCCAATTCTTTGCTTTAGATTATCCATTCAACTTTATTTTTGTATGCAAATCTGAGTCAATAGTTTTTAAAATAGAAATAACATTTAGAATTCTTGCGTGGAGGACAGTGTCAGTTGTTACAATATCATCCAAGCAAGCTAAAGCAGAACGAAGATGCCCAATATTAATAACTTCTTGCAAGTCAATAGACTGTTTTGGTTTTTGATTTGCAAATAAACTATCTTCAAAAGCAACCTTCTCAACAGTGATGCCAGGTTTGGGTTCTGTCTTTTCTTGTGTAGCTACAATGACAGGTTTTAGTTTTTCTTGGCCCTTTAATGTATTTATTGTTTGGATTGCATCTTTAAGACGATTTAAACTTTTTTCATATGGGCTGTCCTCGGATTGAACACCGTAAGCACCATAAACTGAGTTACTCATAATTGCCGCGGCGGATTTAGTTATCAGCGTTGGTGTTTTAACTTTCTCAGGTTTTCTATTGTAGACATACCCAAGTTGTTGGTGTATCATTGTTAAGGTTAAATTGCTCGGTAATTCTTTGATAGCCAAATAGTGACCATGCCCGGTACGTTTAAGATATTCGCATCTACACAGATAGGAAATATATTGTCGAGTTCTGTAATACGGATTTTTGTTCATTAACTTGTTAGCCGTTTGTGTTTCAAGATATCCAACTTCGGATATCAGGTTTTTGATGTAAAAGCTTTTGCTTTCTCTAATGTAAGAAATAACACCTTGAAATAAAGAATGTTCCATAATTGTTTATTTATTAGTTAGTAATAAAAAATGAGTAAGTAGGTTGCAAAATAGTTCTGACTGCTTCACGGTCAATTGAGTCAAAATAGATTTGGTTTAATGGCTTGGATTCCAAGTATTGGTTTACAGCTTCAACGATTCTTTCTTGAGTGGCAATTGGATAAATTCCAGTTTTTTCGTTGTAAAATTCGATTACATATTTGTAAAATTGTTTGATTTCAGCAGCGTAATTTTTCATGGTGGATAAGTTTTGTTGGTTAATTGTGATTACATTATCAATCGTTACAGTGTAAATATAACACTTTTTCTCGGGACTTGCAAGGAATTTGCATACTTTTATTGGAAATTATTTTATTAGTTTAAAATCTATTATGCCTTTTAGATAACTCTTGATATAAAAGTTCTTTGTTTATAAGCCACACTTTTCCTTGGTCATTATCATAGTCAGGTGGATCACCTTCATTCTGAGGATAATAACAAGTCTTTTGCCACCTTAAATCAAAAAGGGAAACTGTTTTTGTCTTTTGGAAAAATTCTCTTTGGGTCATATCTGAAATTAAAATTTGTTTTTGTATTTCTTCCATTGTCCATAATTTTTAACTAAAACATAACAAGGTGTATAAAACATAACCTATTATAGTTCAGTGGTTAATTTAAAGTTTTGTCGTTAGGTACTTCACATATACCCAACCGTTAGATTCAAGTTTGCTTTGCTAACGCACTATTATACATCTTTTCAAGGATGTGCCAAAAAGGATTGTTTGGATAAACTGTTGAATTTCTATTATATGTGTTTATATAATGTACATTTCCACAGACATCAATCCTTTCATAGCAGTCTTTTTTATCTCGACCTTCTTCAGTGTTTGTCCATGATATATAAACTCTTGGTCTTGTATCTACAACCAATTTAACGTCTGTTAGTTGTTCTTCAAATTCCATTTTTCTGTATTTTATGCAGTTAATTAACTTTAACATATCGAGAATTATATACCCAATCCATTTTGCCAGTTTTTTCATTGTGTTCCCACCCGGCGCTAGTTGTGAATTGCATTGTAGAAAATAATTCAAAATGCTGTTCAATAAATTTCAGCGATAGCGAATGGTAATCTTTAGAAGGATGAGCAGAACAGAGAAAAGGATGCGCTTCATCCCATTTTTCTTTTGCTGCGTCTCCGAAGTTGGCAGCAAAAAACCCCCAATCAAGATTCATTAAAATACGGTGCGTGGTAAGTTCATCTGTACCAAAGTATTCGGCAATTGACGGTCTAGTAGCAACAAGATTTTCCATATTTGTAAAATTTTCGGTTAAGTAATTAAAATCATTACATTACAAATATAATAAAAAAATCTGGGACTTGCAAGGAAATCCCAAACTTTTTCTGAAATATTTTTTATTGCTCAAATGTTGGTTTCATCCAAAGGCCTCTTCCAAATACCAAATCCAAAAAACCAGGTATATGTGTGGCGTCAACTTCAACAAGCAACTTTAACGCTCGTGGTGTATCGTGTTTCATCATCTTAAAAATCTCTTCTCGGATTCTTTCAGCACTTACTGTAGTTTTCAATTTTTCCAAAATGTCCGGTTGTTGGAATGCTCCCCAAATAGAAGAGTGAATAAAAAGGTCCTTTGTGATTGAAAATCTTAATGCCCTTAGAATTCTTAATGGATCATCCATCATTGTAATGGCAGGGTCTAATGGTGTTTTTAAAATTCCAGACATTAAATCATCTTGACCGCCAAACAAGTCAATCAATACTCCATCCTCTCCAACTGCCATAGCGTTGAGCGTAAAGTCTCTTCTGATAAGGTCGTCCTCGAGCGAACCAAGTACAAGTATCGGTTGTCTTGTTCCGGGCTTGTATCCGATTTCTTTACGAGCCATAACAAAGTCAGCAACCAATCCGGCATTGGGATCGCTTTTAGGAAATTTCGCTCTAATAGTAAACATCTCGGGTGTACTTAGGAAGATTTGGAATCCTTGAGATGTCATCCAGTTTTCCATAGATTTGAATCCAGCCTCAACTGTTTGGGATTGGTCATCGAGAACAAACGTGAAGTCAATATCCTTTGAGATTTGTCCCAAAAGTTCATCTCGAACACATCCTCCTACTTTAAATAATTTTGGCATAATATTTGAGTTTGTTGGTTATCAATCGTTACAGTGTAAATATACACCAAATTCTCGACATCTCAAAGGAAAAGCCAAACTATTTCTAAATATTTTCTTTGATTACTTTAACCAACAAATCAGATGTTCCTTTGATTATCCGATGGTATACGCCTTTGGGTATAAAAACAGTTGTATTAAATGGAATTGGCAATTCGTTATCAAGTTGAAATTTCCAATCGTTTTCCTTTAACGGTGTCACCCATCGGTTTTCATGGTCGAAGTGCCACTTGAGTTCAAGCTCATCAGTATCAGCTGAGAAGTGTCGTATTGATACCTTGGAAGAGACTACCATCTCCTCGTACGGTTTATCTTCTATTTTCAAATTTCCATTCTTCATATAACAGGACGTTTCTTGATTCTACAACTGGATTCGTATTAACATTTCCCGCATCACTGTCAGTATGCAAGTCAATTTTAACTGCAGTGGTTGGGTCAACTAAAACATCATCGCCTCTTTGGTCTAAAACTTTGTATGCAGAAATTTCTCCACCTCTTTGTTGAATTTGCAAAACCTTTCCAATCACTCGTTTCCCGGATTTTTTCAAATCACTCAAAACCTCGCCACGAACGGTATCGCCAATTTTAATTGCAAGGATTCCTTTCGAACCGTCCTTTGGATTAGGCTTTTCTTCAAATCGACCATCGACTGGGATAATCGCTACTTTGAATGAAGGGTTGTCGGTAACGAGTGGGATAAATGGTGTATTGTTACCAGATATTAAATTTCTACTTCCGTAATCTAAAGGCATTTTCTGTTTTAATTTTCTGATTGTATATTATATATCAGTTTGTTGAGTTGGTTTATCAGTAGAATATTTTTCTTGTTTGGATTCATATTGCTTATAGTCATCAGAACATAATAAGGTTGCAACCGTATCAAGAATAAGATTTTTTCTCCATTTAAAACTTACAGGATGTGGTAATTTGGAAAAAGGAACAAATTCTAAGTCATCGCAGGCTTTGTGTGCTTGTGAACTGAAAGCTAAGACAGCAAACCACTTATCATATTCTAATGTTCTTTTTACCCATTCCAAATCAGTCGGGAACTTTTGTGTATGTGAAGTACCAATCTCTGGTGTGCATTCTCCAAAATAAAGTTCAAAATGCGGTTCGAGATATGGCACAATTCGACTGTATGTCGCATTTTTCCGATTGATAATTCGTGTGGTATAAACTGGTAATCTTAATTTACCCGGCTGATAGCCATAAAAGTTTTGTAAAAGTATTAGTATCTTTGGTTTCATATTTCTGTTGTATGTAGTCAAAAATGTATTGCACTTATTTATTTAACTGTCTATGTTGACTACTACAGTAACATCTAAATTATCCATATATTTTAATCGTTTGGTTATGTCTACTCTTTGTGTCAATTCACAAATATAACCATTATAAACATGAGTTGCTAAAGTAAAATCTACTGCAACAATTGGTGCATATGTTATATTTTGTCGGAAACCAGATACTATAATATTTGATGAAAATGAATTTACCATAAAATTACCAATGCAAGAATCCCCTATGGTGTTTGATTGAAATAAGCCGAATATAGTATTGTTATAAAAACTATTACCAATGGTATTACCTGTAGCACTATTTTTAATTGAATTATCAATAAAACCGTTGCCAATAGTATTATTATTAAAATCATAACCTATGGAATTATTCGAAAACGAAGAACCTGTAGAATTAGCTGCAAAATTGTTGCCTATAATATTATTAATGCAAGAATCTCCTATTGTGTTACTTTGAAATTCATTTCCCAAGACGTTATTAATAAATCCATTACCAATAGTGTTACCTGCGAAATCATTGCCTATTGAATTGCCGTTAAATGTGGTACCTATTATATTATTAGTAAAATAAAATCCGATTACATTATTATTAAAAGAATCCTCTATTGTATTATTCTGAAATTCGCTTTCTATTATATTATCTTGAACTGCACCTAAAAATAAATTTCCGGCACAAACATCACCTATTGTATTTTTTGTTATTGAGGATCCCACCATTATATTATTTTGGAAAGCCTCACTTATTATGTTGTTATATTCAAAAGACCCATTAGTTTGTATATTTCCGGATGCAGAATTCCCAAACACATTACTCTTAGAATATTCGTAAATATGATTATTTATACAGGATAACCCAAATACGTTTCCAATTGAATTAGCTCGAATGGTATTATTTGATAAAATAAAGGTGGATGCTATGAATGGGGCGTAATATCCAGTATTGTTTCCGATATAATTATCATAACAATCAGAACCGAATGTTTTGACTAATTGAAAAACATTGGTATTGTTATCTCGATAATCTTCCTTTTTTGTTAAATCATAATAAGATGAACCGTAAAAAGCAACACCTAAAGGCGAATATCCGAAATTATTGGAAACGATAGTCATAGTGAAATTATCTGTGATTGTGTCCACTTTAAACGAAAATCCACTGACTACAAAAATATCACCAACACTCAACTCGGTGGTGAAAAGAGTTCCGACACCTACTACGTTTGTAGTTCCATCGAAATCAAGAGTTCCGGTATAAGGCGTACCGTTAGAAAAATAATAGGTGTATCTTTTGAAAGATACGGCTTCCGTATCGTAATCGGCTCGGTTGCCATAAGAATCGATTCTTTCAGTTATCCTTCCTTTTGCTGGACTATTATTATATTCAGTCTGATTGAAAGTAACATCATATTTAATTTGATGGTCAGGAAAATCTAAAGAATAGGCTTTCCCGTCTAAAGTATTTGATGATGTTGCTAAAACCATTATCAACTCAGGTGCTGCTGTAACTGTATCAATTACTGATTTTGGAGTAGCGTTTGCATTATAATCAGGTCTATCGTAAATTGTTTCAAAATCTGTAATAATATAATAAGCACATTCTACTAAACTTGAACCCAAAATCAAAGTTTCTAATACAGAATAAGTAACACTGTATACTAAAGTCTTCGCAGTATTTCCAATTGCGGCTACTTGTACCATCATACCCGTACTCAAAGATGTGTCTAAATCACTACTATAATGGTTCTTCACTACTCGGTTAATAGTTTGTGCTTGAGGGTTGATTACGGTCGAGCCACTCATATAGGTGGTGTCTGACGAGTATTCTTGAATTGTACTTAAATAGTAATTTACCAAACTTTTAGTTGTTTGGTTTTCTATATTGTTTGAATTCCAAATATCACTTACAGACCAAGGGCGTAAAGTGTTTGGGGTTGATAATGCAGTGTAACTGTTTGGAACATATACCAATCCTAATAATACATGGTCAGTCGGCAGATTTGGCCAGGGTGTAGTTGCATCATATAAGATATGGTCAACTACGTCTCCAATTTGAAATATGCTCTCGGGTTTTGTGAGTGTTGCTGAATTACTAAGAACAACTGTTCCTGGTGTTGCGACATTTGTAGCAATTGTTCCGTCGGGTATTCCTTGTCCAATAATTAAATCATTTAAAAGTGGCTGAGGGAACACATTCACCATTGTATTGCTGCCGGCAGAGATATCACCTTTAATTGCATAAACATCACCTAAGTAGGTTGAAACTGCATAAGTCGCGGATGTACTTGCTGCTACAGGTGTTGCACTTATATCAATACTTGTTATCAACCCTCCAGAAGTTGCAACTGATGTCACTGTAACTGTTCCAGAAATATTAAGACCAATAATCGCATCACCAGCGGAAATAGCAGTCGCCGCCAAAATGCTACTGATTGTAATTGTATTTCCAGCGCCTGGGTAATCACCTGTAAATGTTAATGCTCGACCTTGATTATATAATGTCCCAGCAATTGCAGTCAAACCTGCTGCATATTCTGTACTATCTATGCCAAAAGTTCCAACTATCCCGGAAGGTGCAGGATTTGGATAATCACTTTTTGCTGCAATAATATCAATACGACCTTTACTTGGACTGGTGTTTGGTGCTATTGTTATATCCCCGTTTACAGCAGTTCCACCCGCAGATTCGTGGTAATAATTTTTACCATTTATTCTCACTGCTCCACTTTCAACACTCACATATAATGCGCCACCACCAAATGCTCCAACAACTGAAGGTGTGACAGTTCGTAGTCCATCAATTATCTGACTAGGGCTATTAAGTTCAACTATCTCTCCACCGTCTTGAGTATACAACTTCCCTTGTGTGAAGTCAACTATTTCTTCACCTCTGTAAATAGTTCTTGCATCAAAGTCAGTAGGATTATCAATATGATTTGCGCCTGGTGCTACACGTTTTGGACGTGGCCAAGTAAAATTCGAAGAATCAAAATACTTTGAGATTCTTCGAATAAATGATGTAATTAGGTTAGTATTTGCTGCCACCTATTATGTTGTATTTTTAAAAATCTTTTAGTAAAGAGGCGAACCGTTCATCCCTGCAATTCCTAAAAGATACCCAGTCAATCCTCCTGTACTAATTATTTCTCTAACATTAATATTGTAAATAGCAGATGCTACAAAAGAGCTCGGTTGAATTTCGAAAAACTGTCCGTCGGACGTAATTCCAGTGAAAGGCCCAGTTCCTGCTGTTGTAACTAAAATTGCTTCAGGTGTTCTGTCCCACGCACTCGGAACATTTTTATTAAATATCACAATATTACAATCTCCAGTAGCAGATGCTGTCCATCCTGAACCATCCATGTTTGTGACTGTAATTGAATTGGCGCCAGTTCCAGCAATTCGATAGCTTCCAACATCTAAACTTCCAGGCGAAGATTTAATTGTCACAAACCAATCAGATGCCACCCACGGTGCTGTTCCAATTTCTGTGATATAATCAGTCCGAATGTTTGTTATTGCAGTCGAACCTGTTGTTACCGTTGCCTTTTGTGCAAGTAAAGGATTACTGCCTGGGCGATATGACCGATTGTCAGCAATTGGGTACGTTCTTGAATATGCCATGTTTTATTTTTATTTTTATGAACCAATTAAAATGTTAATTGGTAAATCGTAATTGTGTGGATTTCTAAGAACCAGAGTTTGAATAAAATTGTAGTCTGTATCTGAGATATCCTGTCCTGTTGTTTGTATATATAAATCCCCCATTTTATTCCATTGGACTGCGTTTGGTGAATAGGCATGAGTTAACTTCTGACCAACTGTAGTTAAGTCGCCAATTGGACTATCAACCGTAAATTCAAATCCGTCAATGCTGGTTATCATTCCTCGAGCATTTGGATTTATACTGTTTTTTATTTGAATAATACTTCCAACTTTAAAATGATAATCAATATGGTCCAAACTAGTATTTAGCCATTTCCAATCAGTTAATGAACCATTAGATTCTACAATAATTGGAGATGTAGGATTATTGATTTTATTATAGTCGTCAATAAAAGCATACTCAATCCATTTGACATTTGATTTTAGTTCCCCGGATGGGTCTAAACAATTACAACCAGTCTGTGGGTTTGATTTATAAAAGTCCGGATAGAAAAATAGAATCTTAACTCTCGGATCATTATACTTTTGATATGCTTTACTTAAATCGCCAGGTGATAAAAACGGAAATGGGAAATAACCACCAAACCCAGTGTTATCAACACTTAATAAATGTCGATATTTTATACCTTTTGCAGTCGCGGTAATTGTTACAGTCCCAGTTGGAGTATCAAAATTTGCAAAAGCGACTGATACTGTAGTTTTGATGGTTGTTGAATTTGTAATTGCAGCTTGAAACGCCGCTGCGAAAGTTGTATTAACTAAATCAACTGTAAAGTTGATACTTTCAATAAGCCCTAAAGACTCATTATATAAGGAATATGTATGCTCAGTCCCAGAGCCCACATTTGCTGAAACTATATCGAATGTGTATGTCTCAGTCATTTCTCCAAGAATTCCAATTGAGGAAACGTCAATTTTCTTTGTTTGGCCAGCTTTAAGTGTCAGCATTCGTTCCTCATAGTTAGCAATTGGAACAAACATATTGGTCATATCAACATCTGCTAAAGTATTGATGCCTTTAACAACACCAAACTTTCTACATTCAGTTAATCTAAACGAAAGTATGCTATAATCAGGCGGACATTTTATTGGCGGTTTAATTGACATTTAATATAAATTATTTTAATTTACACCAGGGAGTACCTGTGGGTTCATTGGCCCTGGTTTTGTTTTTATCTCAGCCACATCTTCTAGAGTTGAGTCAATAATCGGTTCCAATGTTTCAACAGTCTCGGGTGCAGATTCTTCTACAAGATTTGCATCTGCATTTTCAGTTTTCAACATTTCATTAATAATCTCTCGGTACTCTTCTTCAGAAATTTCGGTTTCGTCCTCTTCCTCAATAATAATTTGAGTTGGATTGGGTTCTACATCCATAAGTACTTGTGTTGGAACGGGTGCAGGTTTATCCGTAATTTCTTTCTCTGGTTTGGCTTTACTCGGTTTAATGTAATCAACCAATGATTTAATAAATCCTAATGCAACAATCGGTAGTATTGCTCCACTGATAATTGCAAGAATTCGTTTTTGTGTAATTGCTTCTTCTTCAACCAATCCAAATAATTCAATCCAAGCTTGATAGTTTTCCAAATGGACATAAGCATAATAGGCATTACCCATCATTTGCATTAAAGTTAAAATAATGAATAAGGCCCAGATTAGAGCCTTATTCATTTTATCTAAAGTAATTAAAGATGCGAGTGAAGCAGCGGCCCCAATCTCAAAAGCAATTGCTAATGAAATTGCTAACCACTCTGGATTGCTCAGTTTAAAGAAATCAATTACATGGATTGTGGAGATTACACTCACAATAATGTAAAGTGAAACAAATGTCCCAATAATAAAATACTGTACGAGTTTTTCTTTATTCATTGTTTAGTTTCTTAAGTTCTTTATCTATTTCGGCTTGACGGTTCAAATCATAGATTTTTCTATCGGTCGACTGTATCATTCTTTTTTCAGCCTTCAGACCTTCGATTGTAAGAGCTTTCAAAATTTCGTTTTTTGAAATCTGAGTTGTTTGTAAACTGTCAACCTTTTTTGCAAGTTTATTTACCGAAGTTTTGATACTTCGATTTTCGCATCCACGCAAAAAGGTCATCAGTATAAATATTGCCAATGCAATTGCTAATACTTTTTCTCGTAAATTTAATCCTTTCATAATTAGATTTCTTTAATTAGTTCTTTTTCAATTTCAGCAAGAATACTATCTTCATTTTCAATATCTGCTCCGCTATCAATTGCCGCTTCGAGTGAAGCACGGTCACGTTGCAATTGGTCAAATTCCATACGGTCTTCTTTTGCTCTTCCTAAAGCATTTGATACTGGCAGTACCATATTATCAATGTAAAATGCAGCAGCTTCTAAACCGGTTTTTTCAACCTTCGATAAGAAGTAATAAATTGCTTCTAATGCAGTACTGTCAACTAATAGATGTTTTACCTTTTTTGAAGTAATGCCATCAATTGCTGTTTGGATTTGCTTTACAGCTTCAACAACTCCTTTTGCCTCAGTAAATTTCCAAGTTGCTTCAGTTTTCAAAAAATTCAATATTGCATTTCCGGAAGTTAGTTCGCCGTCAACAATATATTTTTTAGTTTCCAATACTTTAGACGTTTTGTCAATCTTTTCAGTTAACTTGTCTATCATTTTTTGTCTTTGAGCATTTTTCTCTTCTAAGCGAGATTGCACAGTTTTTTTCTCAATCGTAAGTGTTGCTGTTTTTTCCTTTGTTTTCATATTAAATTGTTTTAGTTAAAATATATATCACTTTTAAAATAGGTAGTTTAGAAAAAATAATTAAGTGCTATGATTGTTCCGATAATTGCAAATAGACTAAACCAAATTATTCGCCAGAATGTAAGAATTTCATACATTGGAAGATATGCAATTAAATAGCTATCACTTTCGGGAATCTCATCCCAAGCAAATGTAACATACGGACCAATCCCTAAAGAATTTAGATAAATGTTAATTGGACGGATTCGTTCTGTGTATTTCAATTTTAGAACCTCTTTCGTGTCACCTTTGTCACCTGGCAGTTCAGGATTAAGAACTGTATAGATTCGACCAACCCAATCCATCCTGAGATTGTATTTTGCCCAGTCAGCAGTTTTTTCGTGTTTTTTTCGTAATCCTCTAAGGAACGACCAAAGGCGAAAGTCTCTATAAATTTTTCCTAACATAGTAGATTTATTTATTGTTCAACTCTGAATATTTTTCTAGTAAACAGTTCTTTACCAATTCCCGACCTTTTCTAATTCGTGTTTTAGTTGTTCTGATATTCCATTCAAGTTCTGCCGCAATTTCTGCGTATTTTTTTCCTTCGACTTCACGTTTCGTTAAAGCAAGTTTGTAAATCTCTGGCAGGTTTTTGATTTCTAAGACCGCAGAATCATAAATCATATCAAGTTTATTGTGCATATCAAAGTCATCTATCTCGCAAGTCTCAATGTATTTATCGAGTGGTGCACCGGATTCGGTTAATGACTCGTAGGATAGTTCTTTCTTTTTGTTTCTTGTTCTGATGATTTGAAGTGCTTCATTTTTTGCAATTGTATAAACCCAAGTACTAAATTGATAGTAAGGATCGTATTGATCTATTTTCGACCACGCCTTTGCGAAGGTTAAAGACACGGCATCTTCAATATCATCTAAGTTAGGTAAGTATTTTTTTAAGAAAACAAAGACACCAGGGCGGAGTCTTTCATAAAGTTTTGTAAAGTCACGTTCAGATTTCGTTGAGTGAAAATTAGCAGCAAGTGTTTGTAAAGAAGTTTTAGACATAAATTTTTTTTGTTTTTTAAAAATTGTGTACTATACAAATATAATATAAAAAAACTAATTATCAAAGGATTTTAGTAATTATTTTTAAATTATTTTTGGAATTGTACTAATTCAACACCTAAAGTAGTTAGCGCGGTCAAAATGTTTTGATGGTAGTCACTTTTATCGTACGGCTCAACATAGACAATTCTTTTTATCCCTGTTTGTGCTAACAGAAGCAAACAAGTATTACAAGGTTGAAGGCTTGAGTAACAAGTGCACCCATCGAGACTGATTCCATTTTTTGCGGCGACTGCAATTGCGTTTTGCTCAGCATGGATTTCATTTTTCAATGACCAAGAGTGATGTTCTTCACGGTCGAAGTTCTCAGCTTCAAAAAAGTCACAGCAATTTGGCGTTCGGGATAGTGTACCGTTATATCCTGTTGAAATAATCCGGCCGTCTTTAACTATTAACGCTGCGACTTTCCGCGAGACACATTTTGATTCTTTTTTCAGAAGCTCAATGACATCAATAAAAAATTGATCTTTCATAGAAAAATAAAAAATAGATTGCCGTTGCCGACAATCTATCTACTTCTTTGTTGAGAAAATTAAATAGCTTCGTTCACAAGTTCTGGTTGTACTGGTTCAGATCTCTTCACAAGTTCTGGTTGTACTGGTTCAGATTGATTGGTGAATTCTGTAACCAATGTTGGAAGAGCTTTGAAAAAATCAGAAACCTCGTTGTAGGCAAATTCGCCTAAAAACTGAACGATTTGATTAAGTTCATCTTCAGCATAAATGAAGCCGTCTCTGTTCACCAAATTCATAAAAGGAAAAACAGTCGAGAACTTTTTTGTTTGCAGAATAGTAGTCACGGTATTTTTAAATTCCGGGCTTACATTATACAGTCTTTGTTGCATAGTAAAATTTAGTTAGTTATGAAAAATATTTATTTACTGTTTACTGTCAGAGTTGTTTCTATTTCTATTCATTGCTGAAAAAGCTGCAATGTGCAAAATTAGAGTTATATAGATAATAAAAGTTTCCAAAATGGTGAATGGTGTTCTTCCAAACTTTTGGAGAATAATATACTGCGAACCATAAAAGGAAACCATAAGAATGATAGTAGAAAAAAGACCAAGTAATTGAGAAAGAATTATTCTGGTTTGATTAGCTTGATTATTCATTTTTATTTTTTTGTTGATTAGTAATCTATTTAAATTATATAAGGAATTTAGAAAAAGTTTTTACTTTTGTGTTCTTATTTTAGGTTCAAAATACGATTCCTGATTATGGAAAGCTTTACTTACAATTCCAAACCCAGTATCGCCTGTTGCAGGTTGGACTAAATATTTGGGTGGTTCGTAATTTACGGTGTCTGCGAGTCCGCCTTCGAACTCGTTAAATTTTGGGGTTTTTTTGTTTTTCTTTTTCATTTTCTTTGGGTGTTTTTTCGGATTCAATTTCTGAATCTTCTGTATCTATATCTTCGCCATCTTCATTTCTGATTTTACCTTCTTTACGTGTTTCTTTTGAAATTTCAATTGCCTTTTTGATTTTTCCTCTTCGTTCTTCAAGTTCTAGTTTTTCAATGTCATTTCTTGTTAGTTTTATGTCAATGTCTAGAAGTTGAGCTTCGAGTTTATGCGAATCCTTCATAAGTTTTCTTCTTTCTGCTTGAAGGTCATCCAATTTAGCAATTAATTCTGCCATATCAGCAGTGGTATCCCCGGAAATATTCGGGTCGACTTCTTCAGGCAACATATTTGATTGACTGTACATTTGTCTCCACTGTTCAAATTTTATCATCTTTGGCATATTTAGTAATTTATTTTTTAGTATATATTCTTTTTCTATCTGCCAGTTTTCATTTTTAATACTGTCATACTATCAACGGTGATACTCGAGAATCCTTGTTGGATTGCAGAAATGATTGCTTCAGTATCAATCTGAGCTGGTTGTTGCTGTTGCTGTTGTGCCTGTGCAGATTCGCCAGGCTGCATCATTGATTGTGCCTGACTTCTTTTATCCGCTTCATTATATGCCTGTGGAGATTTATCACCCACTGTTGTACTTTTTCCTCCGCCAAACGCAGCACTTACAGAGTCATTGATAAAGTTAACTATTCCTTCACTTTTTCCAATATCTACTTTGGATATTAGTATCATTGAATCCGTCCAGTCCTTAAACGCCTTGATGCTAATTGGGTCCATGACTTTAAAGTTGTTAGCAAAGACGCCCATGTGTTTTGCCATATCACCGAATGACTTTACGAATTTCTCAAAAGGATCTGCTATTTTTGACAGACTTTCCGTGGTTTTTGCAAATTTATCGTACTTTTCAAGTAATGTTTGTGATAAGTTTCCATCCATTTTTGCGTAGTCTGTTGTGGTAAAGATGGAACTTATAAAATAATTATAGTTGTCAACTGATTTGTGAACTTTGTCAGTGTCACTAAACGAACCCATCACAATTTCGGCTATTTCCTTATACTTTACACTTGCTGCTGCCAGTCCGGTTGAACCACTTTCGATTTCTCTTTTCCAAACACCATATTTTAGCCCAGCGTCATACATTGCTTTAGGTAAAAAATCAACAATTGCATTTAAATTAGTCGCGGCCGTTGTAAGTGTCTCGGTATTAATTCTAACTACTTTTGTAGGTGTTAATTTTCCGTCCACTATTTCATTCATGGTAAACTCACCCATTGCCATTTTTAACACACTTTCACCAAGTGTACCAAGCGAGCCTGATATTTTTGCTAACATCTCGACACCTGCTGTTAGATATCCCTTTGCAAACCACCCTCCTCCTTTTTTCGCATTTTTACCAAAATCGTAAAGTGCTTGAACTAAAGGATTCATTTTGGTTTTTCCAGCCTTTTCTGGGTCGTCAACATTACCAACCAATCTCGTTATAAAATCTGCAGCAGCAGTAAAATGCCCTTGTTCTATTTTAATTGGAGTCCCAGGAACTAACTTTGCATCCTTTGTTCCAGGATTAATCACAGTCATTGGAACAAATTCGCCGTTTGCCATTTTAAGAATTCCTTCGCCCATTGTATTAAATACAGTGCTTAAGCTTGCTAATGTATTAATACCTTCGGCTAAATAGCCATTACCAAACCAACCCCCTCCTTCTTTTGCTAGTTTGCCAAACGAAAACAGTGAAGTTACTAATGGATTTGCATTTAATTTTCTAGCATCGCCATCACCGGTCATTTCGGGATTACCAATTAAATTATTGATAAATTCGCTCGCCTTTTTAAAGTGCTCTATGGTTATCTTTACAGGTGCTCCAGGAACCAACTTTGCATCTGATGTTCCAGGATTTGCTACAGTCATCGGAACAAATTCAGCTTCAGCTAATTTGAGAACACCTTCACCTACAGAACCAAGAATTCCACTCAATTTTGCTAACATATCAATACCGTATGACATATGTCCACGACTAAACCAAGAAGAACCTCCTGATGCTGCTTTTCCAAAATCAGTGAGTGCTGTTGTTAATTGATTGTTATAAGACCCGTCAGTATTCATACCTAATAAAGCACGAACAAATGTATTGGCGTTTGTGAAATCCTGTTGGCTAAGTTTTCGTTTTGATTTAGGAACCAATTTTGCATTTTCTGTTCCTGGGTTGATAAGTTCAAATTCAACAACTTCCTGTTGCGCCATGTCTGCGACACCTTTTGCAAGTGTTCCAAGTGTGCTAGATAAACGGCCGAGAATGAAAACCCCAAAAAGCAGTTTAGGCATATCCGAGTATTTCAATTCACTGAACGGCTTAACGAATGCGGTTACCGTTGCATTTACGGCATCTTTTAACATTTCACCACTTTCTTTAGTATATTTTGCCTCCATAAACGTTTTAAGGCCTTCGGTAAAAGGTCGTAGTGCATATCCTATTGCTACAAAATACCCAAGACCTAAAGTTATGCCCATTACAAGTGAAAGTCCAGCAATACTACTTCCTAATGTTGT